>Ga0209614_1000072_pt1 | contig 84447 bp, 53 predicted proteins | sample BlaSprsedimmetaG_FD_185484 | JGI IMG/M metagenome (GOLD analysis project Ga0209614, IMG submission 185484) | Hot spring sediment bacterial and archeal communities from California, USA to study Microbial Dark Matter (Phase II) - Blank Spring... ... | reverse complement strand
GCAAAATTACCTGTATTGGTTTATCGCTATGAGCGATCAAATCAAAGAAAGCGAGAAGGTTAAATTATGGTTCTGGCTGTCATTAAGTGTTGTAAATGCACTTGCTGAATTGAAAAAATTAAAAATGGGCACACCATATATTAGTACATAGCCAGAAAACTACGTAGTATGCAACGTAGAAAACTACGTAGTATGCAACGTAGATACGGCCTGGGGGATCATTCCAGAATCAGTTTCAAATGAGCCAAAATATGCTGGTTGCCAACCCTTAGCAGATACATCCCTTCCGGGAGGGAGGTACTGACAGGGTAGGTGCCGTTTTCCCGGGGATGCGGAATATTTAGCAGGTATACCTGCTTTCCACTCAGTGTATACACACTTACCGTAAGATAGTCTGTTTCAGGCAGGCCGTTCCATTGCAGGGTGAACGAACCCCCGGCAGGGTTGGGGTAAAGAATGATACGGCCTTTGTTTTCTTTTCCCGGTATATCGTAAATATCCAGCGGCGAATCATACAGGCTCAGGTAGAATACCCCCTCTACACCCCCAGCGCTGCCGTCAACCTGAACATAATAGGTTTTGCCGGGTACCAAACCCTCAATCGTCTCAATAGCTGCCGCATAAAATTGGTTTTCCCCGTAATAATCGTCAAAGGCTGCGATCAGGGTGGCCTGGCCCTGGAGAATGTCATCACAGCTTTCGGCATCATACACGGCAATCTGGTTGTCGAATCCCCTGGAGTCGATGGAAACGGTTCCTCCTGCAGGACCATCAAACAGGAACCAGACAGAATGTTGCAGGCCCCCTTCACTGCACCATTTCAGGGGGGTGGCACAGGCATTGGCGCCATCACTATCGGGGAAAGGTTCGTTTTCCTCCACGGTGGCACGGTGGTTATAGAAGGGACCGTTTTCACCCCATTCCAGACGCGTGGCGTTGCACACACTGTCGTTTGGGTAGACAATGATCCTGACGGTTGCCTGGTCCTCGCACATCCCCTGGGTGCCCGTTACGGTGTACAGGGTTTCTGTACCGGGCGAAGCATAAACCACGGGTTCTTCCGGATTGTCCAGCCCTCCGGTCGGGGTCCATACATACTGATCGGCTCCGCTCGCCTCGAGAGTGATCCCTGTCCCCAGCGGGATAATCCCTTCTTCAGGAAGCACATTTACCGTGATGTCGGTTACTGCCTTCACAAAGCCGGGTCGGGTTTCCGTAACCTGTTCCCCGTTACGGTACACAGTCAGACTGATGGTTCTTATTCCTGCCGTGGGGTATGTTACATCTACTTCTCCCAGGGTAGAGGTGGGTGGCGAGGCATCCTGACCGAAATCCCACCGCAGGCTGTCGATATCCCCGCTCGACTGGCTGGTGAAATGCATCGGACTTTCAGCACAGGAAGAAATCCGGTCGACAGCAAAGGCCGCGTACAGGGAGCCGCTGTTGTCGTGGTACAGATCCGATTCCCATAATCCCCTTCCGTAGGTGCCGGCCAGGATCTTACCCCGGGAGTAATCAATCTCCATTTCGTTCACGATCACATTGGGCAAACCCTCGTTACAGGGAATCCATTCGTCCATCGATGCATTCCGGTAAAACACCCCGATATCGGTTCCCACATAGACAGCATCGTTGGAATGTTTTTCATATACCACGCAGTTAACGGGTACATCGGGAAGATTTTCTGAATAATTGAACCAGTTTTTTCCTCCGTTCCTGGTCATATACACCCTGCTTACGTAAAAGGGGTAATCATACCCTCCCAGGGTGATCCATGCCGCGTTGTGATCTTCCTGTGAAACCGTAATATAGGTAATCGGTTTGGACAATTGCTGCGGGAGGTTATTATTGATCAGATTCCACGATTCCCCTCCGTTTACCGTTCTCCAAACATCGGTCCGGTTGGCTGCATACACCACTTCGGGGTGAGCCGGGCACAGAGCCAGTGAATAGATCCTTTCATCGGCCGGAAGGAAATTCGACACCCTCTTCCAGGTCGATCCTCCGTCGGTTGTTTTGTATACCTCATCGTATCCGGCATACAATACATCCGGTTTTTGGGGATTCATCACGAACGGGGTGATCCATGCGCCTTCGGGTGCTTCTGCAGGTTTGATGCTGTACCAGGTGATGCCCCCGTCATACGATTTGATCAGGTTTCCCCGCTGGAAAGAAGCATACAGGATCAGGGTATCCAGGGGATGAATAATGCATTCCATGCCGTCGCCCCCGAACATTTCCGCCCAGGCGGCGGAAAAATTGGCAAAGGTTCCGTTGTCCTGGCTTCCTGTCATGATACGCCCGGGTGCAGAAAGGGAAGAGCCAATCCGGTATATCTGGAGGATATGGAGGCCGTCGCTGAGGTCTTCCCAGGTTTCTCCGCCGTCGTTGGAACGGTAAATACCACCGTCGTTTCCGTTATACAGCACACCGGTGAGCGGGTGCCATTCCAGGGCATGGTGGTCTACATGAACATAGGGTTCGTCGGACTGTTCCCATTCGGGGTAACCGAAAGTAAGCAGTTCCCAGTGGTAACCTGCATTATCCGTTTTCCACAGATTGATCCCGCCAACATAAACGGTTTGCGGATCTTCCGGATCCACGGCAACAGACAGGTCATACCACCCCTGGCCTCCTTCACCCCGTCCCGACGGATCGTTCGACAGCAGGTTGATATCATCTCCCGAAGTGAGCCGGGTCCACTGACTGCCGAAGTTTGTGGAACGGTATAACCCCAGGAACCCCCCGTCTGTTTTGGATACCACGGCAAACACCATGTTTGGGTTTGCAGGTGTAACGGCCAGCGCTATGCGCCGGGCATAGGTACTGTTGATTACGGAAGAAGAAGATTCCAGGAAGTTTTTTCCTGCGTCGGTTGAGCGGTAGATCTGGGGAAAGCTTCCGTAACCTGCCGCCAGCACGATATCCGGATCATCCGGTTTGAATTCCATATCTTTGATATGTTTGCCGGGAAGTACCGGGGTCCAGGCGGCACCGGCATTGCCGCTGAAATAAATCCCCTGATCGGTGGCGGCCAGAATGGTGTCGGGTTGCCCGGGCCGGATCAGCAGCCGGTTGACGGTTATTTTTTCATGCATTTCAAAGGAAAGCCCGGTGGTTTCCCAGTTAAGGCCACCGTCGGTGGTTTTCAGCACGCCTATTCCGTCCAGATCGGTAGCATCCCGGTCGCCCGTTCCTATATATATGATATCGGGGTCATCAGGATGGACCGCTATATCACCGATCCCGATCAGGGGGATCCGGTCGGTCAGGCAAGTCCAGGTAAGACCGTTATCGGTGGTTTTCCAGACACCTCCCGTTGGAGAGCCGATCCACCAGGTATCGGGATCGGACGGGTGAAAGGCTATCGCATCGATGCGCCCCATTCCGATGGGCTGGCCTGTGGCGGGGTTCCTGGGAACCACTGCCGGACCGGTATAGGTCCAGGAGACTTCCCCCTTTGATTTCTTTGTGCCGGGGAGCGACCTTGCCGCGCTGGCTTTCCAGAGCATTTCGGGATGGTAATACCCTTCCGGGTCAATGCGGTTCTGCATAAACCATTCCCAGCGCTTGAACTGTTTATATCCCGGTCCGCCCGTGATCCCTTTTTCTTCATGGTAATCATTGAAGGCCTTCCGGTATTCGAAGAACCCGGCAGGGGCGGCTGACTTTTTCTCCGGAAGTTTGTCCAGCCAGGGTTGCGAGCCGGCAGGCAAGCGAAAAAAGATGCACAGCAGAAAGAGGCAAGCGGTTTTGTTCATGACGGAAGGCCGGGAAATCACCCATTGAATTTCGTGAATCTAAAAATACGGACTTTCCACCGATTTGGAAAATTCCGGAATATATTTATGTAAAATATTGATAATCAGACCGATTAATTTAATCCTGTTTTCCCTGTATTTTGTTTCAAAAACCTTTAACTTTGCATTTTAAATCCTGTCAGGCTATATAGATAAATTGAAAATATGAGTATTGTCAATAAAATTCTGGGGAAATTCCTGGGCAACAAATCGGAAAGGGATATTAAAGAGATCATGCCGGTGGTGGAGAAGATCCTGGAAGAATACGATAAATTGCAGCATCTCAGTAACGATGAATTGCGGGAACGTTCCGCCCGGTTAAAAGAGCATGTAAGGGGGGCGATCCGTGATCTGCAGGATGAAATCGACCGGTTGAAGGAGCAGGTGGAAGATCCGGAGATGCCGGTGGATGAAAAAGAAACATTATACCAGAATATCGACCGCCTGGAGAAGGAGATCAACGACAAGGTGGAATCGGTTCTGAACGAGGTTCTTCCCGAAGCCTTTGCCATTATGAAAGATACGGCCAGGAGGTTTTATGAGAACGAAAACCTGGAAGTGACGGCTCAGCCGTTTGACCGCGACCTGGCTGCCACCCGCGATAGCATCAAGGTCAAGGGAGACAAGGCTGTGTGGATGAATTCATGGATTGCCGGCGGAAACCGGATTACCTGGGATATGGTGCATTATGATGTGCAGTTGATCGGAGGGGTGGTGCTTCATCAGGGAAGAATTGCCGAGATGGCTACCGGCGAGGGGAAAACCCTGGTTGCTACCCTCCCCGTTTTTCTGAACGCCCTGGCAGGCCGGGGAGTGCATATTGTGACGGTGAACGATTACCTGGCCAGGAGGGATTCGGAATGGATGGGCCCACTGTATGAATTCCACGGCCTTTCCGTGGATTGTATCGACAAGCACCAGCCCAACTCGGAGGAGCGGAGAAAAGCATACCTGGCCGATGTTACTTTCGGAACGAACAATGAGTTCGGGTTCGATTACCTGCGCGACAACATGGCCCGCAATCCCGAGGATCTGGTACAGAGAATGCATCATTATGCCATTGTGGATGAGGTGGATTCGGTACTGATTGACGATGCCCGTACCCCCCTGATCATTTCCGGGCCGGTTCCCAAAGGAGAGAATCAGCAGTTCGAAGAGCTCAAGCCCAAGGTGGAGGTGCTGGTGAACGCCCAGCGAAAACTGATCACCCAGGTGCTGGCCGAAGCCAAAAAACTGATTGCCGGGGGGAACACGGAAAAAGGAGGATTCATGTTGCTGAGGGCCCACAAGGGGTTGCCCAAGAACAAGGCCCTGATCAAATTCCTGAGTGAGGAAGGGAACAAAAGTCTCCTGCTCAAAACCGAGAATTATTACATGCAGGAGAATTCGAAGAACATGCACCTGGTGACCGACGAGCTGTACTTCGTGATCGATGAGAAGAACAACAGCATTGAACTGACCGACAAGGGCATCGACCTGGTCACCACCTCGGCGGAAGAAGCCGATTTTTTCATTCTTCCCGATATCGGTTCGGAAATTGCCGAGATCGAGAAGTCAGGTCTTTCCGAAAGGGAAAGGCTGGAAAAGAAAGACAGGCTGCTGCAGGATTATGCCGTGAAATCGGAACGGGTTCATACGGTAAACCAGCTTCTGAAAGCCTATACCCTGTTCGAAAAGGATGTGGAGTATGTGGTGATGGACAACAAGGTGAAGATCGTGGACGAACAAACGGGCCGTATTCTGGAAGGAAGAAGGTATTCCGACGGCCTGCACCAGGCCATCGAGGCGAAGGAAAGGGTGAAAGTGGAAGCGGCCACACAGACCTTTGCCACCATTACCCTGCAGAATTATTTCCGTATGTACCACAAACTGGCCGGGATGACCGGTACTGCCGAGACGGAAGCCGGGGAATTCTGGGATATCTACAAACTGGATGTGGTAGTGATCCCCACGCACAGAAAGGTGATCAGGGAAGACCGGGAAGACCTGGTTTATAAAACCAAGCGGGAGAAATACAATGCGGTGATCGATGAGATTGTCAGCCTGGTGAAGGCCGGCCGGCCCGTGCTGGTGGGTACCACCTCGGTGGAGATATCGGAATTGCTGAGCCGTATGCTCAAGATCAAGGGCATCAAGCACAATGTGCTGAATGCCAAGCTGCACCAGAAAGAGGCGGAAATCGTGGCACAGGCCGGAAGAACGGGAGTGGTTACCATTGCCACCAATATGGCCGGCCGCGGAACGGACATAAAACTTTCTCCCGAGGTGAGGGAAGCCGGAGGTTTGGCTATTGTGGGAACGGAAAGGCATGAATCGCGGCGGGTTGACAGGCAGCTAAGGGGAAGGGCCGGCCGCCAGGGTGACCCGGGAAGTTCCCAGTTCTTTGTATCGCTGGAGGATGACCTGATGCGATTGTTCGGTTCCGACCGGATTGCCAGCCTGATGGACCGTATGGGGTTGAAAGAAGGCGAAGTGATCCAGCATCCCATGATCAGCCGGTCGATTGAGCGGGCACAGAAAAAAGTGGAGGAAAACAATTTCGGTATCAGGAAACGCCTGCTGGAATACGACGATGTAATGAACTCGCAGCGGGAGGTCATATATACCAAAAGAAGGCATGCCCTGTTCGGGGAGAGGCTGAAGGTGGATATTGCCAATATGATGTCGCATACCATTGAGAACCTCGTGGATCTGTATTACGGAGGCAGCCTGGAAGAGTTCAATTTCGAACTGATCCGTTCCTTCTCCGTGGGAGCTCCGATAACGGAAGATGAGTTTATGAAACTTGACCGGCAGGAGATCATCGACCGCATTTACCATCTTGCGCTGGAAACATACAAACGGAAGGAAGCCGACATTGCCCGCCAGGCATATCCTGTGATCAAAGATGTATATGAACGCCAGTCGCATGTGTATGAAAACATTGTGGTGCCGATATCCGACGGCCAGAAAGTGTACCAGGTGATCACCAATCTGAAAAAAGCAGCCGAGACGGAAGGGAAGGAGCTGGTGAAATCGTATGAAAAGACGGTGATCCTGGCCAGCATTGACGATGCCTGGACCGAACATCTGCGGGAACTGGATGATCTGAGGCAATCGGTGCAGACCGCTACCTACGAGCAGAAAGACCCCCTGCTCATATACAAGCTCGAATCGTTCGAATTGTTCAGGAACATGGTGAACGATATGTACAAGCAGGTGGTTGCCACCCTGATGAAAGGACATATTCCGGTACAGGATCCGAAACAGGTACAGGAAGCCCGTGCACGCAGGAAACTGGATATGAGCCGGTTCGAGACCAGCAAAACCGATGTTCCCTCATACACCGAGGGGCAGTCTACACAGGGAGGCCCCCCGCCTCCGCAGCAGAAAACCCAGCCCGTGCGGGTGGATAAGAAAATTGGCCGGAATGATCCCTGTCCGTGCGGCAGCGGTAAAAAATACAAAAATTGCCACGGCCGGCAGGTGGCGGCTACCCCGCCGCCCCGCCCCGGACCGTAGAATGCATGGCTTCTCTTCTTCGCAGAGTGAGCTCATTCTGTTATCCGGCTTTTTAATTTTTGCCGGAATATGAGCAAAAAAAAACTGCCCGGGCACCGGGCAGTTTTTTTGAAATACCAGGTTTTATTTATTTGCTTTCCTTCACGGCAGCCTGAGCGGCAGCCAGGCGTGCGATGGGAACGCGGTAGGGAGAGCAGCTCACATAGTTCATTCCCACGCGGTGGCAGAATTCCACCGATGAAGGTTCTCCTCCGTGCTCTCCGCATATCCCCACTTTCAGATCGGGATTGGTTTTCCTGCCTCTTTCCACGCCCATTTCCACCAGTTGTCCGATCCCTTCCTGGTCGAGGATCTGGAACGGATCGTGTTTCAGGATGCCTTTCTCGAGGTAGACCGGGAGGAATTTCCCGGCATCGTCACGCGAGTATCCGAATCCCATCTGGGTGAGGTCGTTGGTGCCGAAAGAAAAGAACTCGGCCGATTTGGCGATCTCATCTGCTGTAATGGCGGCCCGCGGGATTTCGATCATGGTTCCCACCATGTATTCGATCCTGTCTTTTCTTTCCTCAAAAACCTTTTCGGCAGTATTTCGGATGATTTCTTCCTGAAGCTCCATTTCTTTCAGGGTTCCGGTCAGCGGAACCATGATCTCGGGAATGGCTTTGATTCCCCTGGCTTTCAGGTTGAGGGCGGCCTCGATGATGGCCCGGGCCTGCATTTCCGTGATCTCGGGATAGGTATTGCCTAGGCGGCAGCCGCGGTGTCCGAGCATGGGGTTGAATTCATGCAGGGAATCCACCTTGGCCTGGATCTCCTCAACGGAAATGCCCATTTCCTTGGCCATTTCCTGCTGGTTTTCCTCTTCGTGGGGAACAAATTCATGCAGAGGCGGATCGAGCAGACGAACGGTTACAGGCAGATCCTGCATGGCTTCGAAAATACCTTCGAAATCGCTCCGCTGGATGGGCAGGAGTTTTTCCAGGGCTTTTCTGCGTCCTTTTTCATCATCGGCCAGGATCATTTCTCTCATGGCTTTGATCCTTTCCCCTTCGAAGAACATGTGTTCGGTACGGCACAGCCCGATCCCCTTTGCTCCGAATTCGCGTGCCACGGTGGCGTCGTGCGGGGTGTCGGCGTTGGTACGCACGCTCATGCGGGTGTGTTTTTCAGCCAGTTCCATCAGCTTGCCGAAGTCGCCGCTCAGCTCGGGGTCGATGGTCTTGATCTTGCCTTCATATACTTCACCGGTCGTTCCGTTCAGTGAAATCCAGTCGCCTTCCTTGAAGGTTTTCCCCCCTGCGGTGAAGCTTCTGTTCTTATAATTAATGGAGATCTTACCGGCTCCTGAAACACAGCATTTACCCATTCCCCTGGCCACCACGGCGGCATGGGAGGTCATTCCCCCGCGGGCGGTCAGGATACCCCTGGCCACATTCATTCCTTCCAGGTCTTCCGGAGAAGTTTCAATCCTTACCAGAATGGTCTGCTCGTATTTTTTGGCCTCGTCGGCGAAAAATACGATCTGGCCTGTGGCGGCGCCGGGCGAAGCGGGCAGTCCTTTACCCACCACAGTGGCTTTTTCCAGGGCTGCTTTTTCAAAAACCGGGTGCAGCAATTCATCCAGCTTGTTGGGTTCCTGCCTGAGCAGGGCGGTTTTCTCGTCGATTTTTCCGTCGTGCAGCAGGTCCATGGCAATTTTCACCATGGCGGCGCCGGTGCGTTTTCCGTTCCGGGTTTGCAGCAGCCACAGCTTACCTTCCTGAATAGTGAACTCCAGGTCCTGCATGTCTTTGTAATGATCTTCCAGCTTTTGCTGTATATCGTCCAGCTCTTTGTAAACCTCAGGCATCACTTCCTCCAGGGAAGGATATTTTGCTTTCCGTTCTTCTTCGGAAATTCCGGCCAGTTTGGCCCATCTTACCGAACCTTCTTTGGTGATCTGCTGAGGCGTTCGGATCCCGGCCACCACATCCTCTCCCTGGGCATTGATCAGGTATTCTCCGTTGAAAATATCTTCGCCTGTGGCTGCGTCGCGGGTAAAAGCCACGCCGGTTGCAGAACTCTCGCCCATATTGCCGTACACCATGGCCTGAACGTTTACGGCCGTACCCCATTCTTCGGGGATGTTATTCAGCTGCCGGTATACTTTTGCCCGGTTGTTGTTCCAGCTGTCAAAAACTGCCAGAACGGCTCCCCAGAGCTGCTCCCATGGATCGGTCGGGAAATCATGACCGGTATTGTCTTTCACGGCTTTTTTGAAAAGCTTCACCAGCTCTTTCAGGTCGTCAACCGTAAACTCGGTATCGAGTTCGTAGCCTTTTTCTTCTTTTACGCGGTCCATGATATCCTCGAACGGATCGTTGTCTTCCTTCGATGCCGGCTTCAGCCCCAGTACCACATCTCCGTACATCTGTACAAAACGGCGGTACGAATCCCATGCAAACCGTTCATTGTTGGTTTTCCTGGCAAGCCCTATTACGGCTTCGTCGTTCATTCCCAGGTTCAGTACGGTATCCATCATACCGGGCATGGATACCCTGGCCCCTGAACGGACCGATACCAGGCAGGGATTTTCTTTGGAGCCAAAACCGGTGCCCATGATCTTTTCGATATGTGCAATCCCGTTTTTTACTTCATCCCTGAGCAGTTCAACAATCTTATCCTTTCCCAGTTTGGTGTATTCGTTACATGCTTCAGTAGTAATGGTGAATCCCGGAGGCACGGGCACTCCTATCAAATTCATCTCCGCCAGGTTCGCGCCCTTGCCGCCCAGCAGATTCTTCATGCCGGTGCTTCCTTCCGCTTGTCGGTTCCCGAATGTGTAAACACGTTTTTTCTCGGCCATAATCATATGAGTTTAAAATTGTTTTCAAAAAGTCGCCCAAAAATAATAATAATTATGGAATTCCTGAATGTATTCTTTACCGATTTTCCGGAATAAGGCACGGGGCGTCTTTTCCGGAGAATTGGCCGGGTTACTTCGGGAAATTGTATCTTTGCAGGGGGTACCGTGCAGATGAAAAATGCCTTCCCGTAAGGCTGATCAGTACCCACCGTAATCTTATACAACCCGGAAATACGGCCATGAATGAACTACCTGCCCTGTTCGGATTAACACTGGATGAACTGGAGGCTCTGGCTGCAGAGAACGGCTGGCCCCGGTATTCCGGAAAGCAGATAACCCAGTGGCTTTACAGGCAACAGGTGGACCGTATAGACCGGATGACCAACCTGCCGATGCGCATGCGCGAAACCCTTGGGCACCGTTACAGGTTGGGTGTGTCCCTTCCGGAACATGTGCAGATTTCCCGCGACAGAACAAGAAAATATCTTTTTCCCGCAGGAGAAAAGCGTTTTGTGGAAGCCGCCTATATACCCGATGAAAAGCGAAATACCCTCTGCCTTTCCTGTCAGGTGGGATGTAAAATGGGCTGCAGCTTCTGTATGACCGGCAAACAGGGATTTCACGGGAACCTGCCGGCAGGTGAGATCGTGAACCAGTACCGCAGCCTGCCCGAAAGAGACAGGGTAACCAATATTGTGTACATGGGCATGGGGGAACCGTTGGATAACCTGAACGAAGTTCTGAAGAGCACACAAATATTCACGGCTGAATGGGGTTATGCCATGAGTCCCCGGCGGATCACTGTTTCCACCATAGGATTGACCGGCCCGCTGCACCGCTTCCTGCATGAAAGCCAGTGTCACCTGGCTGTCAGTCTGCATTCTCCCTTTGAGGAAGAAAGAAGGCAACTGATGCCCCTGGCCTCCCTCCATCCTTTGAAAGAACTGATTGCTGAGCTTCGGAGTTTTGATTTTGGTAGGCAGCGAAGACTTTCGTTCGAATACATTATGTTCCGGGATGTGAATGATACCCCCCGGCATATCAGGGAAATGACCAGGCTGCTCAACGGCCTGCGTTGCCGCGTAAATCTGATTCGCTTCCATCCTGTCCCCGGCATTTCCCTTGAAAGTTCCAATGAACGCACCATAGAAGAATTTATGGTGAGCCTGAACCGGAAAGGGATCAGAACCACCATCAGGGCATCCCGTGGACAGGACATTTCAGCGGCATGTGGAATGCTTTCCACGGCAGAACAGATGAAACGTTAGAAAATCAGAGCATTGACCATCCGGCACCGGGTACGTTACGGGTAGCACATCCCCGGGATTTTTTCCTGTTTGTATGCCTTTTTGATTGTTGATTCCTGACTTTAAATTTCCGGGAAAAGTGTAAAAAATACAATTAAAATTTGTACATTGTTTTGTTTTCAGGGTGGCTGAGTGTGCTACAAACTGATCTTCAATGTATTACAACCAACAGAACCCGTTATTATGAAAATCCGTGATGTTTCTTGTTTCCTGTTCTGTGCCGTTCTTCTGACGGCAGGACTTATGTATTCTACCCACGCCTTTGCACAACCGGTATACGAGAGGGAAATGCTCGGGATACTGCCGGGAGGCGAACAGGTGGTTGCGATGCGGACTTCCTCGGCCGATGGCTGGGGCATTGCCGTGTACCGGAATAATGTGCAGATGGCATATCAGCCCAGGCCACTGGAGATACAATATTCCGGAGTTGAAAAACAGATGACCGTTCTGGAGGGATCCTATGCCTCCGTTGACCATGCCGAAGGGAGTATGATTTGTAAGGGCGCCCTGTCGCAGGGGAACGGTGCCGAATTTTTGTTCGAAGACACCTGGAATATTCGGAATGGTACCCTGAATCTGAGCCGGAAAGTGCGGGTGCATGGCCAGGCTAACGGTGGTTTCACTTCCGCCATATCCATGCCTCTTCGCCGGGATTACGCTTTTCCCGGGCTGAAGCTGTTTGCTCCGGGAATGTCGTACGGAACACCTGAATTTCTGTCAAACTGGGCCCCGGCCGGTCCACTGAACTACGAAGCCGGCCGGTTTACGGCCAGGGAGGAGGATTTCCCTGTTCCCGTGTGCGGGATATGGTTCGGCGACAGCACGTCCGTTTCTCTTTTCAACCCTTCCCCGAAAGGGAACACCACGGCTGCCGAGACACGTGACCGGCGTTCCACCCTGATCGACAGCAGATTCCGGTTCGGAATCCTGGGAGCGAATAACCGGCTCAGCGGCGGCACTGTTCTCTTGTACCGGTATCCGGGGTGGAACAGCCGGCGGCCACGTTTTCATCCCTGTGAAGACGGGCTCGAGCAGACCTACCATATTTCTTTCCGTTTTTCAGGCGGGGAATCTTTTCATGAATATTATACGGCTACCTGGCGGTGGGCATGGAATGAACTGAATCCTGCCCTGGATTTGTATGATATGGATGTGATGCAGCGTTCCCTGGTGGATCACCTGGCCGGGCTGGTATATAAGAAAGATGACCGGACCGGCATTCCGTTCTGGACTTCCATGGTTACCGGAAAGAATTTCGGCGACGGAGGATTGCGCGACCGCGACGCCATTATGGGGTTTGTGGGAAAAGACCTGGAAGGTGCGGTCATGCTGATCAGGGCTTCATACGAAGACCGTTCGTCGCGGGGGAAAAAATATTATCAACTGGGCACTGACATCATCGAATCGATGATAAGATATGTGGAAGTATCCCCGCCCAGTGGAACGGGATTTAATATCGATACCGGCGAACCCTCGCTTACCAACTGCAAACCCAACCATGTACCCTGCTGTAACGGCCGGATGTACCTCAGGGCCTTTACCGACGATATGCGCTGGTTGCTGACCGCCTACCAGTGGGAGCTGGCCAGAGGCCGGGAACATTACGACTGGTGGAGGTGGTGTGTGGAATTTGCCGAGTGGCTGTTGTGGCAGCAGAAACCCGACGGCAGTTTTCCGCGCTCATGGTATCCGGGCACCGATTCCGTTTATGATGACAATTACCAGAGTACATACAATGCCATGGCATTCCTGGTAAAAGTGACCGAGGTGACCGGCGACGATTTCTGGACCGCCCACGGGGGCAGGTTCCCTTTTTTGAGAGCGGCCGAACGGGCCGGTGATTTTATATGGGAAAACCACCACCGGATGGAACAGTGGGTTGGCGGAACCCTGGATAATAACAATATCCAGGACAAGGAGGCCGGTACCCTGTCACTGGAAGGATACCTGGCCCTTTATGAACATACCGGACATGCCAAATGGCTGGAAAGAGCCAGAGCTGCCAGTGATTATGCCGAAACCTTTATCTATGGCTGGAATGTTCCCATGCCCGATGATCAGGACAACAGCGAATTGCAGTGGAAAAAGGAGGCCTCCACCGTGGGAGTGAACAAGATCAGTACCCACGGCAGCGGGGTAGACCAGTGGATGGCCGGCGATGCGGACGAATATGCACGTCTTTATAAATATACAGGTGATCCCCATTACAAAGAGATTGCCCGCATCCTTCTGCACAACACGAAAAATATGGTGGCTCTCCCGGGCAGGCTGTACGACCTGTACGAACCCGGAGCCCAGCAGGAACACTGGGGCATTTCGTCGAACAGGGGTCAGGCCCGTCACCGCGGAGCCCTTCCCTGGGTAACGGTGAACCACATTACCGGTATTTTCGCTCTGAAGGATTTTGATATGGACCTGTACCGCGAACTGGCCGGGGCCGCCAGCCAATGACCCTGATGAACAACGGAACACAATGGTGCCATATCCTTCCCGTGTTTTATGAAAGGATTAAAAGCATGCCGCACTAGGCTGTTTGTGATCTGAAAAAACTGCTGAAGAAGTTTTGATGGAATATGTTGTCAAACATATATTTGTTCTGATCGGTTGACAGGTGGGGGATATTGGTGAGGCGATCGGTAGTTTTTTGCCTTTATGGCATTGATCTTCCGGTTATTTTTATGAATTCCCGGTTTTGAAGCAGAAAAGTGGGTAGGGAAGAGCGAAACCGCTGATTACTTAAATTCAGTATAAATAATTTAAGTGTAATTAGTACATTAAAGTTTTTCTATATATTTGTTAAGTGATTGTAAAATCATGCGGGGGTCTTCCTGTAAATTAACTGGCAGTCAGTGTAATATAACGCTGATCGGCAAGCTTTCCGGCAGGCGTGGCCCTTTGTGTACTCTGATCTGTTCCCTTATTATTAACCACCTTAAAGAAACGTTCTATGACAATTGTTGATTGGATTGTTCTGGGAATTTTCTGTATGGTTCTGGTAGGCGTGATCGTATGGGTTATACGCCAGAAAAAGGATACCAGTACAGATTACTTTCTTGCCGGCAGGGATGCAACCTGGATTGCCATCGGTGCATCCATTTTTGCTTCGAATATAGGTTCGGAACATCTGGTAGGGCTGGCTGGTGCCGGCGCTTCAAGCGGTATGGCTATGGCCCACTGGGAAATGCATGGATGGATGATCCTTCTGCTGGGATGGTTGTTTGTACCATTTTATGAGCGAAGCGGGGTATTTACCATGCCCGAGTTTCTCGAAAGAAGGTATAACAAGCAATCCCGGTCTTTTCTGTCAATCATCTCCCTGGTCAGTTATGTGCTCACCAAAGTGGCTGTGACGGTTTATGCCGGCGGTATTGTGTTTAAGCAGGTATTCGGCATCGAATCGATGTTCGGGATTGATTTCTTCTGGATCAGTGCCATCGGACTGGTGATCCTTACGGGAATATATACGGTGCTGGGCGGTATGAAAGCCGTATTATGGACATCGGTAATTCAAACTCCTGTACTTCTGGTCGGTTCACTGGCCGTTCTGGTGATCGGGCTTATCAAGCTCGGCGGATGGAGCGAAATGATGGAAATATGCCGGGCCGTTCCCGTAAATGATTACGGCGACAGCATGACCAATCTGATCCGATCGCCGAAGGACCCGGACTTCCCATGGACCGGGGTGCTCCTCGGGTCGGCTATCATCGGTTTCTGGTATTGGTGTACCGACCAGTATATAGTTCAGAGGGTACTTTCCGGCCGTGATCAGAAGCAATCCAGAAGGGGAGCCATTTTCGGCGCTTACCTGAAACTTACACCGGTCTTTATCTTCCTGATTCCCGGGATGATTGCCTATGCCCTGAATGAAAAAGGTCTGATGCCCCTGGAACATTCCGACGCCGCTTTTCCGACCATGGTGAGGGAATTATTGCCTATCGGATTCAAAGGGATTGTGGTGGGAGGTATACTGGCTGCCCTGATGAGTTCGCTGGCATCGCTGTTCAATTCATCCGCCACCCTGTTTACGGTGGATTTCTATAAGAAATACCGTCCCAATGCTCCGGAAAAAGAGCTGGTGAGAGTTGGACGTATTGCCACAGCCACCGTGGTGGTTCTGGGGGTACTGTGGATTCCCGTTATGAAAGGACTTGGCAAGGTGCTTTACGAGTACCTGCAGGATGTGCAATCCCTGCTGGCTCCGGGTATTGCCGCCGCGTTCCTCCTGGGGATCCTGTCCAAGAAAACCACGCCGGCTGCCGGTATTACAGGCCTGCTGGTAGGATTTGTCCTGGGTATGACCCGCCTGATAATGAATGTTTTCGAATCGGGAATGAATCCCGATACATTGATATACAAAGTGTTTGTCGCCCCCAACTGGCTGCATTACGAGATCATTCTGTTCGGCCTGATCATCCTGGTGATGCTGGTGGTTTCCTTCTTCACGGAAAGAAAGAACGAGGCTTCTATTGAGGGACTTTATCTGGGCTCTGCCACCGGAGTACAGAAAGCCATTACACGGGCCAGCTGGAACAAATGGGATGTCATCCATTCGTTTATCATACTGGGCGTTATTGTGGCATTTTATATCTATTTCTGGTAAACCGAAAAAATCAATTCGCAAAATATTATGGAACATTACAAGAACAAGGAGCTGTGGTTTGTGACGGGTAGTCAGCATTTGTACGGGGAAGAAACACTGAAGCAGGTGGATGATGATTCCCGGGTGATCGCCAAACATCTGGATTCATCGGAAGTCATTCTCCTGAGGGTGGTATTCAAACCGGTGCTGACCAGTTCTGAAGCCATTCATAGCCTGTGTCAGGAAGCCAACAGCAGTTCTTCCTGTGTTGGTTTGATCACATGGATGCATACCTTTTCACCGGCCAAAATGTGGATACACGGACTGAGCATATTGCAGAAGCCCTTCCTCCACTTTCACACCCAGTTCAACCGGGATATACCATGGAAAGAGATTGACATGGATTTCATGAACCTGAACCAGTCGGCTCACGGAGGACGCGAGTTCGGATTCATGGTTACCCGGATGCGGCTTAACCGGAAAGTGGTGGCCGGACACTGGAAAGATGAAAAAGCCCTGTTGAGGATCGGTACTTGGGCCCGTGCGGCGGTTGCCTTCGATGATGCCAGAAAGCTCAGGATTGCCCGTTTCGGCGATAATATGCGCGATGTGGCCGTGACCGAAGGCAACAAGGTTTCCGCCCATATCAGGTTGCACTATTCGGTGCACGGATACGGGGTGGGCGACCTGGTGAAGGAAGTGGAACAGGTGGAAGATGCGGCGGTTAAGAAACTGATCGATGAGTATGCCGAAACGTATCAGATGGATGCGGGAGTGAAGGATACGAAATTTCTCCATGATGCAGCCCGCATTGAGCTGGGATTGCAGACTTTCCTGGAGAAGGGTGGATTCGGAGGATTCACCACTACATTCGAAGACCTGTACGGATTGCCCCAGCTTCCGGGTATCGCCGTTCAGCGGCTGATGGATAAGGGATACGGTTTCGGCGCGGAAGGCGACTGGAAAACAGCTGCTCTGGTGCGTTCGATGAAAGTAATGGCCGAGGGTTTGCCCGGAGGTACCAGTTTCATGGAAGATTATACCTATCACCTGGAACCGGGGAACATGGCCGTACTGGGGGCTCATATGCTGGAAGTCTGCCCCTCGGTGGCAGAAGAGAAACCCCGGCTGGAGATTCATCCTCTTTCCATTGGTGGAAAAGAAGATCCACCGCGCCTGGTTTTCAAAGCCGGTCCGGGAAAAGGACTGAACGCCTCGGTGGTGGATCTGGGGAACCGGTTCCGGATGCTGGTGAATACGGTGGAAGTGATACCGTGTCCTGACATGCCCAAACTGCCGGTTGCCAGTGTGCTGTGGAAACCGATGCCTGATCTGAAAACGGCTGCTGAAGCCTGGATCATGGGTGGCGGCGCTCACCATACCGGTTTTACCAAAGCCCTGAATACGGAACACCTGGAAGACTTTGCCGCCATGGCGGGTATTGAATTCTTCCTGATTGATGAAAATACAACCCTGGCCGGGCTGAAAGATCAGATCAAGCTTCATGAGATTTATTATCTGATCGCCGGCGGTTTCCGGTAAGAAAGAAGTATCTTGCCGCCACCTTTAAGTAACCGGAAAAACAGCATAATAATGACAGGATATTACCAGATTGAAGGACGACATCTTGTTGCTGTTGACTGTATCATTTTCGGGTATGACATCAGGGATAAAGACCTGAAGTTATTGCTGGTAAAGAGAAATATGGATCCGGGGAGGGGGGAGTGGAGCCTCCCCGGTGGTTTTGTGAAAGAAGGTGAAGGGGTGTTCGAGGCGGCATGCCGTGTGCTCAATCAGCTGACCGGACTGCAGAATGTATACATGGAACAGTCGTTTGCATACGGAGATGTCAATCGCGATCCCGGAGGGCGGGTTATTTCCATTACTTATTTTGCCTTGATCAAGTATCTCGACATTGACCCCGTGAAGCAAAAAACAACCGGGGCTCAGTGGAGGTCGATCAAAGAGCTTCCCATACTGGTATTTGATCACCGCAAAATGGTTGACCGGGCCCTGCGGCAGCTCAGGGAGAAAGTAAAGATCAAACCCGTTGGATTTGAACTGCTGCCTGAAAAATTCACCCTGGTTCATCTCCAGGACCTGTATGAGGCCATTTACCAGCGAAAGGTCGACCGGCGGAATTTTCGCAAGAAGATCCAGTCGATGAACCTGCTGGAAAAACTCGAAGAGAAAGAAAAAGAAACTTCAAAGCGGGGAGCTTTTTACTACCGCTTTCTTCCCGCCAATTATGAAGAATTTACCAGGCAGGGATTCTATTTTAACCTGGATGTCAGTTGAAATGCACGCTGACCAGGGATTTGTCCGGGGCTATTGCCCTTTCAGCCAGGAACGGTAAAAACCGAATGCAATGAAGGAACTGAAGGAAATGGTGTGGAAGTCAAACCTGGACCTGATGCGAAGCGGTCTGGTGGTTCTCACCTGGGGAAATGTCAGTGGTTTCGATCCCGAAAGGCATCTCATGGTGATCAAGCCTTCGGGCGTGGATTACGAACTGATGAAACCCCGCGATATGGTGGTGGTCGATATGGAAGGAAAAACGGTGGAAGGGAAACTCCGTCCTTCCTCTGATACACCCACACACCTGGAACTGTACCGCAGGCTGGGAGGCCTGGGCGGTATTGTACATACCCATTCAAGGTACGCTGTTTCATGGGCACAGGCCGGAAAGGATATTCCCGCCATGGGCACTACCCATGCCGATCATTTTTACGGCAGTATTCCCTGTACACGTAAACTCACACAGGAAGAGGTGGAAAAGGATTACGAGCTGAATACCGGCCGGGTGATTGTGGACCGTTTCCGGGATCTGGATCCCCGCGCTGTTCCCGGAGTGATCGTTAACGATCATGGTCCGTTTGCCTGGGGAAAAGATCCCGAAGATGCCGTTAAAAATGCCATTGTCCTTGAAGAAGTGGCTGCCATGGCTTTCAATACGGTGCTTCTGGGAGCAGGAGATCCGGTGGAGCAGTATCTTCTTGACAAGCATTATTTCAGGAAACACGGAAAGGATGCTTATTACGGTCAAAACGAAGACTGATTTTCCCGGTCGTTCTGCAATGGAAGAAGTTTGTATCTGACAGTAGAAATCAAATAAAAAGCACTGGTTATGAGTAAATATGTAATTGGAGTAGATTTCGGCACATTATCCGGACGGGCGGTGATCGTCAATGTGGAAACAGGAGAAGAAGTGGCTACCAGTATTTATGATTATCCTCACGGGGTAATGGATGAAAAACTGCCCGACGGCACTCCTCTGGGGCTCGACTGGGCTCTGCAGCATCCCGATGATTACCTGGAGGTTTATGCCAATACCATTCCCGAGGTGATGCGCAAATCGGGAGCAAAACCTGAGGAGGTAATCGGCGTGGGAATTGATTTCACGGCCTGTACGGTTCTCCCGGTAAAAGCCGACGGCACGCCCCTGTGCAAACTGGATAGGTTCGCATCGGAGCCAAATGCCTGGATTAAGCTGTGGAAACATCATGCCGCCCAGCCCGAGGCTAATAAACTGAACGAAATTGCCGAAAAAAGAGGGGAAAAATTCCTTTCCCGCTACGGGGGTAAGATCTCATCGGAATGGCTGATCCCCAAAATCTGGCAAACCCTGAATGAAGCACCTGAAATATACGCAGAAGCCGACCGGTTTATTGAGGCTGCCGACTGGGTGATCTGGCAGCTTACCGGAGTGGAAAAAAGAAATTCCTGTACGGCCGGATACAAGGCCATCTGGCATAAACATGACGGGTATCCTTCACCCGATTTTTTTGCCGCCCTTGATCCACGATTGAAAAATGTCGTAAAGGAGAAACTGTCTGCAGAAATTTATCCGGTCGGAACCAAAGCTGGAGAAATTACCGAAAAAGCAGCAAAACTTACCGGACTGAAACCGGGAACCGCCGTGGCCGTGGCAAATGTCGACGCCCATGTATCGGTACCTGCCGTGGGGATCACCACCGCCGGAAAGATGCTCATGATCGTGGGAACTTCTACATGCCATATGGTACTGGGGGAAAAGGAAAAAACCGTGCCGGGTATGTGCGGGGTGGTCGAAGACGGGATCATCGAAGGCTTTTTCGGATACGAGGCCGGCCAATCATGCGTGGGCGATCATTTCCAGTGGTTCGTGGAAAATTGCTGCCCGGAAGAATACATGAAGGAAGCACGGGATAAAGGGATGGATATTCACCAGCTGCTGACAGAGAAGGCATCGACCCTCAAACCGGGAGAATCCGGGCTGCTGGCCCTCGACTGGTGGAACGGAAACCGCTCGGTGCTGGTAGACGTTGACCTTACCGGAATGCTGCTGGGGGCTACCCTGGCTACCCGTCCGGAAGAGATTTACCGTGCCCTGGTGGAAGCCACCGCTTACGGTACGCGTATCATTATCGATACCTTCCATGAAAACGGTGTACCCGTTAAGGAACTGTATGCGGCCGGTGGTATCGCAGAAAAGAACCCCATGATCATGCAGATTTATTCCGACGTGACCAACCGCACGATCAAAATATCGGGTTCTCCCCAGGCTCCTGCACTGGGTTCGGCCATGTTCGGCGCCGTGGCAGCAGGCAGGGAAAGAGGGGGATTCGATTCAATTATGGAGGCCGCTCGTGTTATGGGCAAGGTCAAAGAGCAGGAATACACCCCCAACCCGGAAAATGTGGAAGTGTATGAAAAACTGTATGCGGAATACAAAATACTGCACGATTATTTCGGAAGGGGAGACAATGATGTGATGAAACGACTGAAGGAGATCAAACGGTACGTGAAATAAAATACCGTTAGATACCTGAACCGGAAAAATTTCCGGTTCTCATATAAATTTCTTAAATTTCGAAGAGGGATTATCCGCTGTGCGGTAATCCCTCTGTGCACTCAGGCTCTGTCATACAGGTTCCCTCATCAGTTGAAAAGGGAGAGGCTGATTTGAGCCGGAAAATATTGCATGGGATCTTCTGCCAGTTGCACGTCTCTGGAAATGAACAGAGCAAGAATTGAAGGGCTCCCATGACCCTGATTAAAGGATATTTTGTTGTACTACCGGGTATTGGTCAACATGAAGTATCCTGCTGGATATTGCCCATGCATACCCGCCAAACGGCCGGGAAGAGTGCTTGTTTTTCTGTTTTTTCTTCTTTTCTTCCTTCCGGGCACCATGCCTGCCCAGAAAAAATCCATTCGTTTTCAGCATATTACTTCCGATGCCGGCCTGTCGCAGAACATGATCGATTGCATCCTTAAAGATCATAACGGGTTTATGTGGTTTGGCACGTGGGACGGGCTGAACCGTTTCAACGGATATTCGTTCGATGTATACCGGCATGATCCTTCCGATCCGAACAGTATATCCAGCAATTTTGTGTATACCATGGATGCCGATACCTCGGGGAATATCTGGATCGGAACCCGGAACGGCCTCAATGTTTTTCATTATGCCGGGAACCGGTTTTACCGTTATCTTTCGGAAAATGGGGAAGATATTTCCATCTGTTCCAATATTGTTCAGGCAGTGCTTTGCGACAGGAACGGAAATGTCTGGGTGGGAACGGATAAAGGCCTGGATAAGCTTATCCTACGCGAAAACGGTTATGAGATCCGGAAGGTGGTACATGTTTCCCTGCATCCCGGCTTTTCTTCCACCGGAACCAGCAATATTACCAGCCTTTATGAAGACCGCAAGGGGCAGGTATGGATAGGGACCGGAGACGGTCTGTATGTGTATCGTGAAAACCGTAACGAATTCATGCATTTCCGGAATGATCCGGAAGATTCGAATACACTGAGCAACAATGTGATACATTGTGTATACCAGGACCGTGCGGGTATTTACTGGGTAGGAACCCAGAGCGGCCTCAACCGGTACGATGCGGAAACACATACATGGAAAGGATACAGTCACCAGCCGAACGACCCTTCCAGCCTGGTCCATAACTATGTGATGAGTGTGACGGAAGACCTGTTCGGCAACATGATCGTGGGAACGCTGGGCGGTTTGAGCATATACCGGGAAGAAACCGACGGTTTTTCGAATTACAGGCGCCGGCTGAATATTGACTGGGGGCTGAATAATGATTTTGTCAACTGCCTGTATGCAGATGAATCGGGCAATGTATGGGTGGGAACGGAGCGGGGAGGAGTGAACCGGTACAATGTTTTCCAGGAAAGGATAGGGTTTTTTGTGAATGAACCCGACGATCCGAACAGTTTGAATCACAATACAGTCAATTCAATATATGAAGATGAAGCCTATATATGGATAGGGACTGCTGGAGGAGGATTAAACCGGTATAACAAGAAAACGGGTACTTTCAGGTTTTACCGGGGCGATCCGGATAAGCCCGGTGCGCTGGGCAACGATTTCATTACATCCATGATCTGGGACCTTCAGGGGAACCTGTGGATCGGAACCTGGGGTGAAGGACTGTTCAAACTGACCCCCGGGAATGTTTCCACGGGCATTTTTATTCGGTACGGAGAGTCAGAAGAAGAAAATGGTCAATTGATCTCTGATTTTATTTCTTCTCTGGTGACAGACGACCGGGGGAACCTGTGGGTGGGCACCCTGGGGGGGCTCGACCGGTTTGATCCGGAAACGGGTACCTTTACCCATGTGGGTCGCGATTCATTGTCTGTTGTGATCGATCAGGTTGGGTGCCTGGAATTTGACAATGAAGGAAATCTCTGGGTGGGAACACGTATCGGGTTGCACAGGATAAGTCCGGAAGAAGATGGTGTGCTTCGTGGCAGACGGAACAGTATAACCACCTTTGTACACAATCCGGATAATCCCTCTTCCCTGGGCGGAAATTATGTTATTTCCATACACCGGGGAAACGACGGGACCATGTGGTTCGGAACATACGGGAACGGGCTGGATAAAATGATCTTACCCACAGCACATGACACTCCGCAGTTCATTCATTTTACCACCGACCACGGCCTGTCAAATAATATTGTATACGGTATTCTGGAGGATGACAACGGATGCCTGTGGCTAAGTACCGATCATGGATTATCAAGATTTGATCCGGAAAACGAAAGATTTTTCAACCTGTTCGTTTCCGACGGTTTGACAAGCAATCAGTTTTACTGGATGGCTGCTTACCGGAATGCAGAGGGAAGAATGTATTTCGGCAGCATGAACGGATGTATGGCATTTTATCCTGACAGTGTTTCATTTTTCAGCAAACCGCCCCGGGTGGTGCTGACCGATTTTAAAATTTTCAACCGTCCTGTGGAAGTGGGCTTGGAATACGGGAGCCGGGTGGTTCTGCAGAAAAATATCACCCTTGCCGACCAGGTTCTGCTTTCATACCGTCAAAAAGAATTTTCCTTTGAATTTTCTGCCCTCGAATACAGTCAGCCGGAAAAGGTGGAATATGCATACCTGATGCAGGGCTTTGATGAGGAATGGAAATATGTTGATCACAGTCACCGCCTGGTAAGCTACACCAATCTGCGGGGAGGCGAATACTTCTTCCTGGTAAAGGCCGGTGTGAACGGACAATGGACGGAACCTCCCCTGAAGATCAAAATTACCGTGATACCGCCTTTCTGGGTACAGTGGTGGTTCAGGATTCTGGTAGCGGTAGTCGTGATTATGGGTATCATGCTGTATATCCGCTGGCGAACCTTTTCTCTGGAGCGCCAGAAGAAGATACTCGAAGAACTGGTTAAACGCCGTACGGCAAAAATTGAGGAACATGAGAGGACTCTGCTGAAAAAAACCGAACAGCTCAGAAATGCATACCTCCAGACCCAGCTCCGCCAGGAAAAGATTGAAGAACAAAAGGAAGAACTTGTTTCGAGAAACATCGAGATACTTCAACAAAGGAACAAGCTGGTGGATATGAACAAGCGGATCCAGGAGATCAACCAGAAGCAATTGCGTTTCTTTACACAGATATCCCATGAATTTAAAACTCCCCTGACCCTGATCATTACCCCTCTAACACACATTATCAATCAGCTGGAGGCCCATCATCCTTTACGCAACAGGCTCATGCTGATACATAGAAATGCCAGAAGGCTTCTGCATCTGATCAATCAATTGATGGAGATCAGAAAGATCAAAACCGGCCATACCGATTTCAAACCTGATCGTGCTGATCTGCCTGCCTTTGTCGAAAGCCTTTCCCGGTCTTTTTCCGAGCTGGCACGACAGAAAAAGATCACCTTTGTGGTGAATAATGCCGTAGGTTCCTGCAGAACAACCTATGACCGGGATAAGATGGAGATCATTGTTTCCAACCTGCTGTCGAATGCCTTTAAAAATACCCCGGAAAACGGAAAAATTACGGTTTCTGTCAGTATAACAGGTCCCCGGGTGATGGAAGAAGAAATACAGATTCTTGGAAAACGAATGATCAGACAGGGTGAACCGGAAGAATTTCTGGAAATCCGGGTGCAGGATACCGGGATCGGGATAGATACACAATACCTGAAAGACATTTTCCAGAATTTCTACCGTATTTCCGGCCGTCAGGAAGGTTCTTCGGGCGGGACGGGAATCGGCCTGTTCCTGACCAAGGAACTGGTTAAAATCCACAGGGGTTTGTTGTATGTAAAGAGTGCCCCCGGCCGGGGAACCACATTTCGTGTACTGATTCCCAGAGGGAATGAGGAACTTGTATACGGTGAATATTTCAGGAAGCAGGATGATCTTCTTGTGGAAAAGCATGGAGATGCATGGGTTCCTCATTTTGTGCCGAAAAAAGAAACCCTGCCGTCAAACTGGAAGGTTCAGAAAGCAGAGGCCGGACCATCGGATGAAAAACACAAACCCTTGCTGCTGTTTCTGGATGATGACGAGGATATGGTAGGATGCATGATCGATTTCTTCACACCTTCTTTCCGGATGTTGACGGCCGGAAATGCCACCGACGGGATGGCTCTGGCCGAAAAATTCAGCCCCGATATCATTATTTCCGATATTATGATGCCCGGCACAGACGGGATTGAGTTTGCCTCTCGGATCAAATCCAACCTGCTCACCTCTCATATTCCGGTAATTCTGTTGTCTGCCCGTTCAGAAGTGGAGGATTTTGTCGAAGGACTGGAGTCGGGCGCCGACGATTATATTTCCAAACCCTTCCATCTTGAAATCCTGGAGGCCAAAATAACCAGTTTGCTCTCCAACAGGCGCAAGCTCCAGAAGATCTTTTCGGGAAGCCTGGTTTCCGACCCGGGCGATATTGCCACGTCAGCTACAGACCGGGAGTTTATCGGAAAAATCCTGAACATTGTGGAAGGCAACCTCACGGATCCGGAATTCGGAGTACAAAGGCTGGCTTTTGAGATGTGTGTCAGTCGCAGCCTGCTGCATAAAAAACTTAGTGCCATAGCGGGAATGTCGGCCAATGATTTTATTACCACCCTGAGGTTAAAGAAGGCTGCCCGGCTTCTGCTGCAGGGCGGTTTAAACATTACCGGTGTGGCGTTTGAGGTGGGATTCAACGACCCGAAATATTTCAGCCGTTGTTTCAGAAAATATTTCGGCAAATCACCCACCGATTATATCCAGGATTCCGGCAGGGACCCCCTCCCGGGAACACATGCTTCCTTCACTTCTTTCCGCTCAGGGGAAAGGGGTTCAAAAGAACCATAATGCTCCTGCCTTTCCGGGGGTTGTACATTCCTTGTGGCAAAATCATCTTTTTCACCGGGAAAAGGAATCTTTTCTCATGATCTTTTACACATTCGTCCACCATAAATACGTATTTATCCACCTCAGGCCGCCCATCTTGTTATAATTTTTCACATAAGCTTAACCCTAAAATCTAACATCTATGAACAAAAAACTCATTTATTGTCTGTGCAGAAGCATATTTCTTCTTCTGCTATGGACAACGGGAATCGTTTTTGCGCAGGAATTTACGATCACCGGCACCATTACCGACCAGACCACCGGTGAGCCATTGCCGGCTGTCAATATCCTGGTCAAAGGCACTCAAACGGGGACCATTTCCGGTGCCAACGGGATTTATTCCATCACGGTGCCCGGACCAGACGCCGTGCTGGTGTTTTCTTTTGTGGGGTATACCACGCTGGAGGAGCCTGTGAACGGAAGAAACCGGGTTGATGTGGTAATGGAAGAAGACATCCTGGCCCTGGAAGAACTGGTGGTGATTGGGTACGGTACCCAGAAGAAATCAGACCTTACCGGGTCAGTTACTGTGGTGGATGTGCAGGAAATGTCAAAAATGGCTACTCACGATGTGACAAAAGCCCTGCAGGGGAAAGTGCCGGGCGTTAGTGTGCAGAGTGGTGGAGAACCGGGAGCCAGTCCGCAGGTCCAGATCCGCGGGATTGGAACCTTCGGGAACAATGATCCGCTGTATATTATCGACGGAGTGGTAGCTCCCATACAAGACTTTCCCCTGTCACAGATTGAATCCATTCAGGTACTGAAAGATGCCTCGGCCAGTGCCATTTACGGATCGCGGGCTGCCAACGGGGTGGTGATCATTACCACCCGCCGGGGAACAAAAGGCAAACTGAAGGTGGATTACCAGGGATATTACGGTATGCAAAATGTGACGGGACGCTATGATGTGTTGAACCGGGAACAGTACCAGATGCTGGTGAACGAAGCCTGTTTGAATGCAGGCGAACCCCTGGTGCTGGGCAATGACCCCACTTCGACCGAATTTATCGATGACATTGATACCGACTGGCAGGAAGAAGCCCTGACCACCGGGGGGATTACAGAGCATATCCTGAACATTTCCGGAGGAACGGAAAGTTCCACTTTCCATGCGGCCCTGAGCTATTTCGACCAGACCGGGACCATGCAAGGCCCGGCTCCCCGGTATACCCGTTACTCGGTTACCGTAAACTCCGACCATAAAAAAGGCCGTTTCAGTTTTGGCGAATCCATTCATTACACCTCGGCCGACCAGGTAAGAATGACCCACCTGCATGTCGGGAACCCGATATGGGACATGGTAAAGGCAATCCCCACCATGCCGGTGTACGATGAAAATCGGCTGGGCGGCTTCGGTGGAGCCGACAACCAGATCCACAAAGCCATTACCCTGAATGTGATCGGAGTGAATAACCTGTTGGAAGCAAACACAGTAAGAAACCGTTTTCTGGGGAATGTATACGGCGACTATGAATTCTTCGAGGGCCTGAACTATAACCTCAGCCTAAGTTACGAACGGGTTGACTGGCGAGATTTTTACTTCGTGCCGGAATATGACCTGGGCTGGTTTTTCCAGAATACCGTGTCGAAGCTGGATGACTGGAGAGGATTTGGTTTTACCGGAACCCTCGAACAAACGATTACTTTCGACAGGTTCTTTGGCGATCATCACGTCACCGCCATGGTGGGGAATACCGTGCTGGATGCCCAGGTGAAGCGTATCGAGGGCCATGCGGAAGAACTGCCCAGGCCGTATTCCAAAACCCTGAGCAACGGTACCTCCGGGATTAGTGTCACGAGCTGGGAAGGTCAGAACAGACTGCTTTCCTACTTTGGCCGTGTGATATACGATTATGATAACCGGTATTATCTTACCGCTACCCTGAGGCGCGACGGTTCTTCCCGATTCAGTGAAGATTACCGCTGGGGGAACTTCCCCTCGGTAGCTCTGGCATGGAAGGTTCATAACGAAAGTTTCATGCGCGATAATCCCACCATCAGCCAGTTAAAGCTCCGCTTCAGTTACGGGGTGTTGGGAAATCAGGAAATCGGGAATTACCTGTACAGTACCTATGTGAATCCTTATGCCCATGCCGTATTCAACGGCATACTGGCTCCGGGGATCATTCCGCTGGAATTCGGAACCCCCGATATCCGCTGGGAAGAGAAAAAATCGACCAATTTCGGTGTGGATATGGGTTTCATGAATAACCGGATCTACCTTACCGCCGAGTATTATGACAATACCACCGACGATATGCTGGTCAGTGTGCCAATTCCAGAATCCACAGGGGTTTACAACTGGAAATCCCCTACGGTGAACGGGGCATCCATCCGGAACAGCGGGTTTGAATTTAACCTGGGATACCGGAAGTCGAGGGGTGAATTTACTTTCGATGTCAGCGGGAACCTGACCACTCTGAACAATGAAGTGCTTTCGCTCGGATACGGCGACCGGCCCATTTACGGTACCATGACCCGCACCGCCGTGGGCAGCGAAGTAGGCCAGTTTTACGGCTTCATTATTGACGGGATATTCCAGACACAGGACGAGATTGATGCCCTGAATGCCGCTTCGCCAACCGGTTTCTACCAGCTTTCGGGTACGTCTCCCGGCGACTTCAAATTCAGGGATATCAATGGAAGAAATGCTGAAGGCGAACTGACCGGGGAGCCCGACGGAAAAATCGACGACGACGACCGTACCTACCTGGGAAGTGCCATTCCTGATGTGATGTTCGGTTTTAATCTGAGCGCTGCCTACCGTCATTTTGATTTTACTGTCAGCGCTCACGGCGTGGCCGGAAACATGATCCTCAATACCATCAGGGGTACGCTCGAGAACGGGGGCGATTACAACAACATGTCGACCCGGATGCTCGACCGCTGGACACCTACCAATACCGATACCGATATCCCCAGGGTTGTGATCGGCGATCCCAACCAGAATGCACGGGCTTCGGCCAGATTCCTTGAACCGGGTGATTACCTGAAAATTGATAACGTGCAACTGGGATATACCTTGCCGGCAGACCTGGTCGGACGTGTCGGAGTGGCAGGTGTGCGGGTGTATCTTCAGGCGCAGAACCTGATTACTTTCACCAAATACACGGGTTTTGACCCCGATTTTGGGTATGATGTGCTGTGGGACCGCGGAGTGGACCATCCCACCTATCCCAACAAGCCCTTTACCCGGTTTATGGGAGGACTTCCAAACCCCAGAACCCTGATGGCCGGTGTACAGGTCAGTTTCTAAGTCAGTAAACCAAATGAAAAAGAACAAAAACGTGGAAAATATGAAAACGATAAAATACCTTGTCATGGTGGCTGTTCTGATGGTACTGGCTCCTTCCTGCAGCGAGGATTTCCTGGAGCTGACCAACCCGAACAGACCCGACGTGGATAATTTCTTCAAAACAGAAGAGGATTTCTGGTATGCTACCAATGCCATTTACCAGACCCTGTATTATGACGGCTCTTATATGCGATTCTGCCAGCTGGCTCTCGACCTTCGGGGCGATGACGTCAAAGGTGACAGCCCCTGGGATGTGATACACAATACCGGCCGGTTCAGCCTGCCCAATAACTCTATTATGCAGGAATGGTTGTGGGTGGTGTTCTTCGGAGGGGTTCACCGGGCGAACCATGTGATTACCCGGATAGACGATATCGAGTGGACCGACCAGGAAATGCACGACCGGTTACTGGGACAGGCCAAATTCCTGAGAGGCCTTTACTACATGCACCTGGTGAAGTTTTTCAGAAACATCCCCCTGATCCTGGAACCCTACCAAAGTGCGGATGAATTTTATCAATCGCAGGCAGATCCCGAACTGGTGTGGGACCAGATCTATGCCGATTTCTCCGATGCGGCCGACCTGCTTCCGGTGCAGTGGGAAAATGCTAAGGATATCGGTCGCGCCACCCGGGGAGCCGCCCTGGCATACCTAGGAAAGGCGTATCTGTTCAATCATAGGTATGGAGATGCAGCCGATCAGTTCGAGGATGTTTTTGACCTCGGTATTTACGACCTGATGGAAAATTACGGCGATAATTTCACTGAAGAATTCGAAAACAACCAGGAATCGATCTTCGAGGTGCAGTTCGACCGGGATGTTGGCGGTACCGTTCTGGGATGGGTGGATGAGCCGGCAGCCAACTGGAGTAAAACCACGGCCCGGGCCATTACTTATGGCCCCGAGAATTTTGGTTTCTCCGACGTGCTGCCAACCCGTTACCTGTTCGAACAGTTCCAGATTGAACAAACCGTGGGCGGAGAGGTGGATCCCAGGCTGAGGGAAACCATTATCTATGATTACCCGGGATGTACCCTGTACGGTGTGGCTTTCCGGGATGCATACCCCGATCATACCAAGATCTTCCCGAAAAAATACCAGAATGACCAGAGCGGGATAGAAAATGAGTTCGACTGGCGTTCAGGCATCAACGAAAGGTTGATGCGCTATGCCGATGTGCTGCTGATGTATGCCGAGTGCATGATACAGCTAGACCAGCCCGGGGTTGCCGCTCAGTACATGCAGATGGTAAGAGACCGGGTGGATCTTCCCGACCGCGAAATGGAATTTGCAGCCTATACGAAAGACCAGCTGATGGAGCAGCTTGCCCACGAGCGGTTCCTGGAATTTGCCCTGGAGGGACACCGGTTCGATGATATCGTCCGCTGGGGATGGCTGTATGATCCGGACAAACTGGCTGAGCTCAAGGTGAACGATCCTGAGTTCGAAGCATATGTTCCCGGACGTGAGTACTTCTCCATTCCACAGCAGGAAATCGATACAAACGAAAATATCCGGCAAAATCCGGGGTATTGATAAAAATTCACCCTGATTTGACGGGTTAGATTGATAAGGTTAGGTTTAGTTGATTGCGCATGAGGAAGAATGGAGTGCCTGTAACTGCCAGTGAACGAAAATTGCATGTTTCAGCAAGCATTTTTAACGTTCATTGGCAGCTTTTTATCTATTTTCAAAGTTTTAACACACCAGAAGGAAAGCGCTGGAAATGGTAAAAAAAATATCCATGCGATGGATCCTCTGGATCGGGATGATGACCCTTTTGTGTGTTTCCTGCAAGAATCATGAACCCGATCCCAACGGAAACGAAGAACCGGATCCCTATGATCCGATGATTGCCGACGATTACAGCTCGGTGGCACATATCAGTAATTCATCTTACTGGGGGCCCTATAACCTGCACGATCCCACCATGATCAGGCACGGAGAATATTATTATATATTTTCCACCGATGTGATGTACGGATACCCCGTTGAAAAAAAGGGGACGATGTTCAGACGGTCGAAAGACCTGGTGCACTGGGAGTTTCTCGGCTGGGCCTTTGACGAAATCCCGCAGACCGCCCTGCAGTATATCCTCGATGAATCGGGCGGAGGAGAACCCAACGGGATATGGGCTCCTTATATTCTGAAAGTGGGGGATACCTTTCGCCTCTATTATTCCGCCTCCATTTTCGGACGGAAAATTTCGTGTATCGGACTGGCAACCGGCAATTCGCCCGAAGGCCCCTGGGAAGACCAGGGGATTGTCATAGCTACCAGCGAGGAGGACGAGATCAACTCCATCGATCCTACGGTGGTTGTGGATGCGGAAACCGGTCAGCACTGGATGGCCTATGGTTCCTATTTTGCCGGAATTTACATGGTGGAACTGGACCCGGCTACCGGCATGCTCCTGAACCCCGGCGATATGGGGAAACGCATTGCTTTCAGAAACCAGTACATGGATGCGATCGAAGGCCCCGAGATACTGTATCATCCCGGAAGGCAGCAGTACTATTTGTTCGTGTCATATGGTTGGCTGGAAGACAGCTATAACGTGCGTGTGGGCCGGTCTGACAGTCCCGATGGTCCGTACTATGACATTTATGGAAATGATATGGCCCAGCCGGGAGATAACATGCCCATGATCACCGCACAATATCAATTCGATTACCACTCGGGCTGGCAGGGAGTGGGCCATAACGGAGCGCTCAGTGATGGGGAAGATTATTATTTTGTGAGCCAGGGCCGGCTCGGTAGCAATAAATACCTGATGAACCTCCATCTGAGGAAAATGTTTTTTACCTCCTCGGGATGGCCCGTTGTTTCTCCCGAACGTTATGCGGGAGTGCCGCAGACCACTATTTCGGAAGCCGACCTTGCGGGGAAGTGGGAGCATATTGACCTGGCGAATACAGAAGCGAAAAACGAATCGGTGATGATTGAGCTCAATGAAGGCGGATCCATAAGCGGAAAGAACCAGCCGTTCTGGACGTATACCGACGGGGTTCTTACACTCAGCCTGAATAACGGCGATACCGTGTACGAGGCCATTGTGCTGAACGGGTGGGATTGGGAAAGACGAACCCGTACCATCCTGTATACAGGTCTTACCGAAGAAGGTCTGGCAGGCTGGGGAAAGAAAGTGGATTAGGAATGGTAAAATAATTAATAATTGTTATTATTATACTTTATCGAAAATAAATTAAGGATAACCACTATTAAAAACAGAGAAGATGAGCAAAAGAAAACTTTTTCGAACATTTGTTTTGGGACTTGTCCTGGTTGGAACTCCCTGGGCTTTTCTGCAAGGGCAGAATGCGAAGATAAAAATTGATATAGACCGGACCGTTGGCAAGGTGAATCCGATGATCTACGGCAATTTTGTTGAACACCTTGGCCGGTGTGTTTATGGCGGCATCTATGATCCCGGATCCCCACTGGCTGATGAGGATGGTTTCAGGAAAGATGTGCTGGAAGCCGTGAAGGACCTGAACATCCCTATTATCCGGTACCCCGGCGGAAATTTTGTTTCCAATTATCACTGGCTCGACGGGGTGGGACCGGAGCGTGTCCCCAGGATGGAGCTGGCCTGGCACAGGCTGGAAACCAATGAATTCGGCACCAATGAGTTCATGAAATTCTGTGAAAAGGTCGGTGCCGAGCCCTATTTTGCCGTGAACATGGGAACGGGTACCATCGAGGAGGCCCAGCGCTGGCTGGAGTATACCAATGTAGAGGAAGGACCTTATTATGCCGAACTGAGGAAAAAGCACGGTTTCCCCGAACCCTATGATATTAAATACTGGAGCCTGGGTAATGAAATGGACGGGTTCTGGCAGATGGGACACCTGAATGCTGAAGACTATTCAAAAAAAGCACGGGAAACAGCCAAGCTGATGCGGCTTACCGATCCCGATATCAAGCTGATCGCCGCAGGTTCTTCCAACTACCGCCCATGGGCCGATCCTGATGCCTGGAACCAGACCATCCTGCACGAACTGAAGGATGTGATCGATTATATTGCCCTGCATATTTATGTAGGGAATCCCGACGATAATTATTACAATTTTATGTCTACACCCCACGTTATGGACCAGCGGACCCAGATCGTCAGGGGAATGATCCTGGAAGTGATGCAGGATGCCGACCGGGCAGGCAAAGACCCCATCTACATTGCCTGGGATGAGTACAATGTATGGTACCGGGCACGCACGGGAGATAACATGCGGGGTGATCGTGCCCTGGAAGAAATATACAACCTGGAAGATGCCCTGGTGATTGCCTCCTTCCTGAACGGCTTTATCCGGAATGCCGACATCGTGAAAATGGCCAATATGGCACAGCTGGTGAATGTGATCGGGCCTATCTTTACCAGCGAAACCGATATGTTCAAACAAACCATCTACTATCCTTTCCAGTTGTTTTCGAAGTATGCCCACGGAACAGCCCTGGATATCTTTGTAGACTGCGATACCTATGATACCGATGAATTCTTTATCGGTCTGGGCGAAAAAACCACCCGTCAGACAGACGTTCCTTACCTGGATGTGTCTTCTGTTTATGAAGACGGAAAAGTGGTGATCGCTGTGGTGAACCGGCATAAAGACCAGCCTATTGAAACTGAAATTATTTCTCAGACCGGCAGGTTCAGGGGAAATATCGAGGTGTACGAAGTGAACGGACCGGATGTGAAAGCCCGGAACGACTTCGGCAAAACCCTGGTGAAAACCGAAACCAAACCATCGGTCAGAGCTTCGGGAGATAAATTTACCTATACTTTTCCGCCTCACTCGTTCACCATGCTGATAGGCGAAATCAAATAATCCGCAAACATATCCTTACCGCCAAATGATTGTAATCCGGGCAGGAAAAGCCTTCATGCCCGGATTTTTTTTATTGACCGGGCTGGAAATAACCTTTCAACATCAGTATATTCGCGAAAAAAATTCTGCGTAAAATTGAATACAATGAGAAAAATTGTGTGGATAATGGCTGTTGTCGTCCTGGCAGGCTGCAGCGAACAACCTGCCGGCGAAATGAAATCATTTCCCCTGTCAGATGTAAAACTTGCCGAAGGAAGTCCCTTTTACAGGGCACAGCAGGCCGATATGCATTATATGCTGGCCATAGATCCCGACCGGTTGCTGGCTCCTTATCTGACGGAAGCCGGATTATCCCCCCGGAAAAAAGGATACGGAAACTGGGAAGGTACAGGCCTGAACGGACACATTGGAGGTCATTACCTCAGCGCCCTGGCGTTTATGTATGCTTCCGCCGGGAATGAAGAACTGCTTGAACGCCTGAACTATATGATCGACTGGCTGGGAAAATGCCAGGAAGAGCACGGGAACGGATACGTGGGTGGCGTTCCGGGATCCGAAGCCCTGTGGGAACAAATTGCCGCCGGGAATATTCAGGCCGAACCGTTTTCCCTGAACGGGGCATGGGTTCCCTGGTATAACCTGCATAAAGTATTCGCCGGATTGCGCGATGCCTGGGAAGTGACCGGGATTGTAAAAGCAAGGGATATTCTTACCGGCCTGGCCGACTGGTGTTACCGACTTACCGAAAATCTGACTGACGAACAGATGCAGGATATGCTGCGGTGTGAGCATGGCGGGATGAATGAAGTGCTGGCTGATGTGTACCGGATTACCGGCGATGAAAAATACCTTGCCCTGGCCAGGAAGTTTTCCCACAGGGAAATACTTATTCCCCTGATGGAAGGGAAAGACGAACTGACCGGGAAACATGCCAACACCCAGATCCCCAAAGTAATTGGTTACCGGCGTATCGCCGAACTCGGCAACGATACAGCCTGGGCACAGGCAGCGGAATTTTTCTGGCAAACCGTGGTGCGGAACCGAACTTTTGTCATTGGAGGAAACAGCAACAACGAACATTTTCATGCACCCGGCCGCTTCGAAAGGGTGATGCATTCTACCACCGGGCCGGAAACCTGCAATACCTACAATATGCTGAGGCTGACCGGCATGCTGTATCTTGCACAGCCCGATGCCCGGTACATGGATTTCTATGAAAGGGCCCTGTATAACCACATTCTTACAACCCAGCATCCCGACGGGGGTTTTGTTTATTTTACCCCCCTGAGGCCACGGCATTACCGTGTGTATTCCCGCCCCGATTCCTGTTTCTGGTGCTGTGTGGGATCAGGACTCGAAAATCACGGGAAATACGGGGAGATGATCTATGCCCATAATAATAAGGAATTGTATGTTAATCTCTTCATTCCTTCCACTCTGCACTGGAAGGAAAAGGACCTGGTTCTGGAACAGGTAACGGATTTTCCCCTGGAAGATCAGACCGAGCTCAGATTTTCCCTGAAAAAGGATACACGCTTTGTTCTGTATATCAGAAATCCGCGCTGGGTGAGATCGGGTGAGCTGGCAGTGCAGGTGAATGGCGAACCGGTGGCCACGGAATGGCTGAACTCATCATGGGTGGCTATTGACAGAAATTGGAAAAATAACGATGTGGTCAGTGTGTACCTGCCCATGCATACGTATTATGAGACCCTTCCCAATACAAGAAACTGGATTGCTTTTTTACACGGGCCGCTGGTGCTGGCTTCCGTGACCGATACGACCGATCTGGAAGGGTTGTTTGCCGGATCGGGAAGGAACGATCACATGCCGTCAGGGCCACGGTATCCTCTGGAAGAAACCCCTACCATTGCCCCGGTTTCTCCAGGTTTTATCTCGGAAGTGAAGCCGGTAGAGGGGAAACCCCTTACTTTCCGTATGCCCGGATTGATTGAACAGGAAGAATACCGCAACCTGGAACTGGTTCCGTTTTATACGGTGCACGAGGCGAGATACATGATCTATTGGCCGGTTTCCCGTTCGTCGGTTATGAACGAACTGCCCGCCAGGGAATAACCGGATCATCCTCTATCTCCGGGGAACTGCCGGGGTTATTCCATTCGCACCTCCGCCACGGCCGGCTGAAGCCAGGGGGATGTAAAGGTAATGCGGGCAGTACCCGCTTCCCCGGTGGCCTGAATGTAGGCCAGCATTTTGCCCTGATACACCCGCTGCACAGGATCGGTATAATTGCCCATGTCGCGGGGATCGCTTGCTTCCAGTCCCAGCAGCCTGGCAGGCCCTTCCACGGTGCAGGTGATCTCGTTGTCGGAAAGGAAAACGGGGTTCCCGTCCTCATCCATGATCCGGATTTTGATATGTGCAATCCCTTTTTCGCGGGCAACCACCGGATCGAGCACCTCGGCACGAATGGCGTGCGGGCGCTTGCTGGTGACCAGGGTAAAACGGGCTGCTTCCCTGCCATTCTTGATCCCTACGGCCTCCAGCTTCCCGGGTTCAAAGGGAATATCCCAGGATATGATCCCGGTCTGGTCGTCATAGGCCCGGATCTCTCCGGCCTGTTTCCCGTTCAGCAGCAACCTGGCCTCGGGGCAGTTGGTATACGCCACTACCCGGATGGTATCGCCGGCACGGTAGTTCCACAGAGGCGGTGCATCGATGGAAAGGTAATCTTTGCGTCTGCCGCGCGGGACGGGATAAGTGCCCAGGTAGATCATGGGATCATCCGTCCAGAGGCTCTTTCTGAACCAGGCCCGCGGTTTGATGAAACCGGCCAGGTCGAGCAGTCCGGAAGTGAATCCGCGGGATGGCCAGGCATGGGATTCGCCCAGATAATTGATACCGGTCCACAGGAACTGGCCGAATATGTAATCATTGTCGCGTACGGATTTCCAGGCGTCCATCGAATGTCCTGTTTCACTTCCGTAGAGAATCCTTTCGGGATACGTGGTATGATCCAGCTCGTAGCGGTATTCGTTATAATTGTATCCCACTACATCCAGGGCGGAGGGGTAATCGGTCTCGTTCGACATGACGGGACCGGCCAGTCCTGCGGTTACCGGCCTGGAAGGATCGTGGGTTTTTATCACGGCTGCCAGCCGGTGGGCAATGTCGCCCAGCCTCCGGGCATCGGGCTGGTCGGGCAGGTACCCGTGGGTGTGCTGCTGCCTGATGCCCTCCTGGTCAAGGATGGGGTGGGAGTATGGATCGTTCGGGTAATCCACTTCGTTTCCAATGCTCCACATGAATATCGAAGGATGGTTCCTGTCGCGCAGGATCATGTCTCTCAGGTCTTTTTCTCCCCATTCGTCAAAAAATTCCGAGTGGCCCTGAAACCCGGGTTCTCCCACATTCCAGCCGTCCAGCCATTTTTTCTTGGGGAACTCCCATTCGTCAAAGGCTTCGTTCAGTACCAGCAGGCCCAGCTCATCACACAGATGGTACAGATCGGGCGCCTGGGGGTTGTGGCTGGTACGGATGGCATTGCAGCCGAGCGATTTCAGTATGAGCAGGCGGCGTTTCCATACTTCTTTCGGAACGGCTGCACCCAGGCAGCCGGCGTCGTGGTGCAGGCACACCCCTTTTACCTTCATGTTCTGTCCGTTCAGAAAGAATCCCCGGTTAGGATCGAATGCCAGGGTGCGGATGCCTGTGGGTTGCTCCGTATGGCCTATCTGTTCGTTTCCCAGGTAAAGTTCAGTGTGCAGGGAATAAAGATACGGGTTGTCAACCGACCACAGCCGGGGTTGTTTTACTTTCAACTGCCGGGTGAACGTGGCAGATTCACCTGCGGGGATCCGGACCCTGTCCGAGGCGCTGGCCACGGTTTTTCCCTCAGGGGTTTCCAGTCGGTGGACGATGCGCAGGGTTTCGTCGCGTGCGGTTGTGTTTTGCAGGGTGGTCTGTATTTCCATCACGGCCTCTTTTCCGGTAACCGAGGGGGTGGTGATATACAACCCCCAGGGACTGATATGCACCGGATGGGCATATACCAGGTATACGTTTCGATAGATACCCGACCCGGTGTACCAGCGGGAATCGGCATATTTGCTGTGGTCTACCCTTACGGAAAGGGTGTTTTCCTCCCCGAAACGGATGTGCGGGGTTATATCATAGTAATGCGAAATATATCCGTTTGGCCTCATTCCCAATGGTTTTCCGTTAACAAACACCTCGCCGTTCCGGTATATTCCTTCAAAATAAAGGTATACTATATTGCCGGTATGATTTTCCGGAATGTGCAGGGTTTTTCGGTACCAGGCTATTCCACCGGGCAGGTAACCTGTAGCGCTGGCCAGGTCGGGGCTGTATGGACCTTCCACACTCCAGTCGTGCGGCAGGTCTACCGTTATCCACCGGTTATCGTTAAACTCGGGGAGAGCCGCTTCCGTATGGTCGCCTTTTCTGAATTTCCATTGGTTATTAATCTTTTCATGAATGCCGCTGTGTATCTGAGCGGATGACTGAAAAAAAATAATCTGAAAAAGAATCAGGGTAAAAAAATATTTCATGCTAAAATGGTTTTGATCAAATTCCGTCTTACTCATCCTGAAGGATGAGACATGTCAAACATAGAAAAATAAATAAAAACCGCCTGCCGGTTTTTATTTATTTTTCCCGGAAATAAAATTCACGCTGAGACCGATGCGGTATGATCCGTAGATATGAAACCCTCCGGCATCGCCGTAATCCTCATAATTCCAACCTTCGTGCAAACAGTTTTCGATGGTATAATCCTGTGCTATTGGTGCGCCTCCTTCAAAAAACAGGCTTGCCCCGAAGCTTTTCGATTTGTCCCAGAAATCCACGCCAAAATTCATGAATAAAGGCCCGTGAACATCCAGGGAGGTATTTCCGTAGGTTTGTTCTTTGCTGTCGTTATAAATCCCCACATTGATCGAATAGTAACCGTAATAGATACCTATCCATGGCTGTAACTGGTTTTTGTTCAGGGGATAAATCCTGGCGCCCAGCCGCATGCCGGTGGTATTGATATTGTAATTGGCGTTTTCAGTGAACGGGCCCATGATATCGCTTTCCCATCCGGTCATTTCGTAAATCCAGCTACTGGTGGCATACCCTCCTGTGTAGGCAACCGGGGTGGAACTGCTGAAATTGCTGATATCGAAATAAACGGAAATGAAAGGAGCCACCCTGTAGAAAATATTGACCCCGAATCCGAGTCCGGTGTAAGGATCGCCTCCGGCAGGGGTGAATTCACCTCCCTGTGGCCTGGCCGGTACATTGCCCCCGTATATGCCGTGGTGGGCGAGCACTTGAAATCCTCCCCCCAGATATGGTTTGAAAACCGGGTATTCTTCCGCTCCGGCCCCGGTTTCAGAGGTATCGGTTTCGGCGGCCTGTGGTTCCTTTTCTGCAGCATTGAAAACATCTTCCGTTCCGTTTTCATACCTGATCCTGACAATTTCTGAAATTTCGAGCACATAGGAAGGACCGTTCAGGTTATCATACCTTTTGTATGTAACCTTATCGGATCCGACCTCCGTAACCCGGGCCTGGATTTCTTCGCCCGAGCGCTTCAGGATGATGTCCTGGGAATAGGTGTAGGATGCAATGCTGTACAGGATCAGGCACCACAGGGCTACCGGTCCGGTAAATGGAATGCGGCTATTTTTCATGGATAGGAAGTTGGTTCATTTAAAACGGGTAATTGAAATTTTTTTTTCGGTAATTTAATACCGAATACTATATGTTGTACTCACCTGAAGCAGATTTTTTCATATTATTTTCTCACTTTCCATTTTTCTTCCCAATTTTTCAATGAAGAGAAAAAATGGGGTGGTGGGATGGATATCCTCATTGAATAAAATATTCAGAAAAATCGTGCTATTCACCTGATGGGTGAAAGCATATATTCAGTATATGACTGAATGACAGAATGATATGAAATATCGGAACCGGCCGGTGATTTTGACGAAGTACTTGTCCGGAGAAAACTACGTAGTAAACTACGTAGATAACTACGTAGGTAACTACGTAGTTAGATATTAAATATATATCAGAATAACAAAATAATAATCTTCAATATTTTCGCAAAACGAGCAAAGAGTATTTACAGAAAAAGTACAAACCCGGGAGAATCAATTGGTCTAAACATTCCTTCCTCTGGGATGGAAGCTGATGATGGCTTCCCGCAGGTATTCCCTGTCGAGGTGGGTGTAAATTTCAGTTGTGAGGATGGATTCATGTCCCAGCATTTCCTGTACTGCCCTGAGGTCGGCCCCTCCGTCGATGAGGTGGGTGGCAAAGGAGTGGCGGAAAGTGTGGGGACTGACATTTTTTTTGATTCCCGCCCTGGCCGCCATGTCTTTTACGATTTCAAACACCATGGCCCGGGTGAGTCTGTGGCCCCTCCGGTTCAGGAACACCATGTCTTCTTCCCCGCGCCTGATGTCCATCATCCCGCGGCGGATCTCCATCCATAGGCTGATCTCTTTCATGGCTTTGCTGCCGATGGGGACCATTCTTTCCTTATTGCCTTTTCCCTCGATCCGGATGAATCCCTGCTTAAGGTACAGATTCGACATTTTCAGGTTCACCAGTTCCGATACGCGCAAACCGCAGCTGTACATGGTTTCGATCATGGCTTTGTTTCGCTGGCCTGTGGGGCTGCTAAGATCAAGGGTGTCAAGCATGGCATCGATCTCGTGCACGGTGAGCACCTCGGGCAATTTCCGTCCTGTTTTCGGAGCTTCCAGCAGGGCTGAAGGATCGGAGGGAATTTTATCATCCAGCAACAGGTAACGAAAAAACGACCGGATACCTGAAACAATGCGTGCCTGCGAGCGGGCCCCGATGCCCAGGGAAGACAATTGTCCCAGGTATTCCTGCAGGAGTGTCAGGTCAACTTCTTGCGGCGGGCGGCCGGGGTACTGACGTTCCAGCCAGGAGGTAAATCCCCGCACATCCCTTTCGTAGGCTTTCAGGGTATTCGGGGAAACCGATTTCTCGAGACGCAGGTAACTCAGGTACGACCGGATATGTTCCTGCCAGATGCTCATAACAGACGGATTCTTCCCGAAATTAATGAAAATTCGCCGACCGTTGCATTTTCTGGCGGCAAGTTCTTATTTTTAATGCCAGGAAAGCCAACCCTTACATGCCATGAAAATCATGATCATAAACGGTCCCAACCTGAACCTACTGGGAAAGCGGGAACAGGAGAAGTACGGAACCCGTTCGTTCGAAGAATATCTAAAGCTATTGAAGGAACTGTATCCTGCCTATACCATCGATCATCTGCAGTCGAACGTGGAGGGAGAACTGGTTACCCATATCCAGGAAGCCGGTTTTGCTTACGACGGAATGGTGATCAACGCCGGCGGATACACCCACACATCGGTGGCCCTGGCCGATGCGGTGGCGGCTGTACCCGCGCCGGCCATCGAAGTGCATATTACCAACCTGCTGACCCGCGAACCCTTCCGTCATACCTCCCTGATTGGCCGTTCATGCCGGGGGTCGATTATGGGTCTGGGTCTGGATTCCTACCGCCTGGCCATCGAAGCCCTCCGCGTGATCAGGCAAAAATAGACCATTCCCACCGCATCCCTACCAGCTCACACCTTTGCTCCTCCGAATTTTCCCCGCCGGTTCCATAATTGTAATAATTTATTGTAATTTTGGATGGACAGAAGCTTAAGGAATAGCGGGGAATATGCTGAAGGGATTGTTGTGGATCTTGTTTTTTCAGGTCTTTCTGGCCCATCCGGTACACGTATCGGTCACCCACATTGAATACGATGGGGAATCAGGGAAATTCCGGATATCCTTCAAGGTATTTACCGACGATTTCATGGATATTATCCTGAAAAAGTACGGATATGCACTGGATCCCGGACTGGACTGGAATGATAGCAACGACCAGGAGATTATTTCAAGATATATTAACGAGAGCTTTGCACTGCGTGCAAACGGGAAAAAGGATCTTTCGCTGGTTTTTACCGGGATGAAAAACAATGAAGAGGCGGTATGGCTGGAATATGAAACTTCGTCGACCAGAAATCCGGCAGAATTGCTGATTGTGAACAGGATTTTGCTCGACATGTTCCACGACCAGACCAACCTGGTGATCCTGGGAGTGGATGCTTTTGAGAGGGGATACCGGTTTTCCCACCAGATGCAGGAAACCCGTGTTATCCTGAAATGAATTGGTTCGGCCTATGAAAATGCACAAAATACTGTTGGTTTCTGCCATGCTGTGGCTCATTCCGGTGATCCAGGCTTTTTCAACCCATAACCGGGCCGGGGAGATCACTTACCGGCAGTTGTCGGGATTTACTTTCGAGTTTACCATTACCACCTATACCTATACGAAAAGTCCGGCTGATCGCAGCCAGCTGGAAGTGCAATGGGGAGACAATACCACTACCATAGCTCCGCGGATACCTCCTCCGCTGATCCTGCCCAACGATTATCAGAAAAATACTTACAAAGCCACCCACACATTCCCCGGGCCGGGTGTTTACGAGGTGGTGGTGGAAGACCCCAACCGGAACTACGGGGTGATCAACATTCCAAGTTCGGTGAATGTGGTGTTTTCCATCAAAACCGTTTTGCTGGTGAATCCACAGGTGGGGCAAAACAATACACCCATTTTGCTGAATCCCCCGTATGACAAGGCCGCTGTGGGGCATCTTTTCGTCCACAATCCGGCAGCCTATGATCCTGACGGCGACAGCCTGTCATACCGACTGGCCATCTGTACCCGGGAGGGGGGAGAACCCATTTCAAACTATACGTTCCCAACAGCCAGCGATACCTTTTATGTGGACGAGGTAACGGGGGATCTGGTATGGAAAAATCCCGTGAAGGAATGGCAGAAGAACGGCGAATTCGACCGGGGGATTTACAATGTAGCCATGAATATAGACGAATGGCGGAACGGGATTAAAATCGGGACCATCCACCGGGATATGCAGATCGACGTGTATAAAACCGAGAACGATCCGCCGGTGAACGGGCCGTTGAACGACCTGTGTGTAGTGGCCGGAGATTTCATCAGTTTCGAAGTGACGGCCACCGACCCCAACAACGATATGATCACCCACTGGGATACGGGAGGGGTGTACCAGGTTTTGGAATCCCGGCCTGTGTTTACCACGGTTTCTTCCGATTCGGGAACCATTACCTCCCGCTTTGAGTGGCAGACCACATGCAGCCATGTGCGGGGAGTTCCGTACAACTGGCTGGTGAAAGCGGAAGATGTGAACGAGGATATTTCCCTGGTGGATATTGACAACATCAATATCCGGGTGATCGGTCCACCGCCCGGTCCACTGGAGACCATCCCTTCCCACCGGTCGATTCTGCTGAAATGGTCACCGTGTGCTTGCGATAATGTGGTGGGCTATGATGTGTACCGCAGGACAGGTAATACCGGTTATATTCCCGACTCATGCGAATACGGGGTGCCCGCCTACCTGGGTTATCACAAAATCGGGAGTACTTCTTCCTGGCAGGATACCGTTTTTGTAGATGACAATCATGGCGACGGGCTGCTGCAGGGTACGGAATACTGTTACCTGGTGGTGGCTGTTTATCCCGATGGTACTCCCGGGATAGCTTCCAATGAAGCATGCGGTATTCTGGTGCAGGGAACCCCCGTCATAACCAATGTGAGTGTGACCGATACCGATCCGGCTGCCGGAAGCATCTACCTGGCCTGGGTCAAACCCCGTGATCTCGATACTATCCCCGCTTACGGACCCTATGAATACCGCATCTACCGTGCCGAAGGGATATGGGGAACGGATTTTACACAAATACACAGCTTTTCAACGGCCGATCTGGAAGACACGACATATCATGATTTAAATATCAATACACAGGATTTCGCATACCACTACCGGGTGGAACTCTACAACGATGAACCCGGCAACCGTTTTATGATCGGCGAGCCCGGTACCGCTTCCAGCCTTTTTCTGCACCTGGTTCCGGGGGATAATAAAATGAAGATCTTTTTCCGGAAAAACGTCCCATGGCTGAATACCCGGTATGTAGTTTACCGGCAGAACCACTCCACCCTCCTGTTCGACTCCATCGGGGTGGTTTCCGATTCGGTGTATGTGGATACCGGCCTGGCTAACGGAGCAGAATTCTGCTACCTGGCCAAGAGCATCGGTACATACAATCAGCCGGGGATCCCCGACTCGTTGATCAATTTTTCCCATGAAAACTGTGGCACGCCGGTAGACCTGGAACCTCCTTGTCCGCCTGATCTGACCGTTTATTCCGTTTGCGACAGCTTCTACAATGTGCTGCATTGGGCTATTCCTGAGGGAGAATGCGGAGAAGACATTGTGAAGTATAACCTGTTCTATACCCCGCTGTACAACGGCACCCTGCAGCCGGTCGGAACGGTAGAAGAGCGGGAAACCACTGTTTTTTACCATTACCCTGAAGAAACCATGGCCGGATGTTATGCCATGACGGCGGTCGACTCTTTCGGAAATGAAAGCGCTCTGTCGGCCCGCATTTGTATTGATGAATGTTCCTATTTTGAGCTGCCCAATGTGTTCAGTCCGAATAATGACGGTGACAATGATTTCTTCCGGCCGAAAGCCTACCGCTTTGTCAAAGCGGTGGATATTCAGATATTCAACCGCTGGGGGGAGCTTGTTTTTGAGGAATCGTACGATGATCCTTCGGAATTTATCTGGAACGGGCAGATCAGGAATACCGGAAAAATCGTTTCCCCGGGAGTGTACTATTATATTTGTGATGTGACCGAGCAACGACTCACAGGGGAGGAAATCAGGAATATAGTTGGATTTGTGTATGTGTTCACCGAAAAAAATCCGCCGGTACATGTGGAAAAATGATCTGTCATTCTGCCTATGCAGGAGCTTGATCCTGTTACTGATGGTGCTGGCAGGTCTGGTCAGACCGGCAGCCGTATTTCCGCAGGAGCGGAACGATGCCCTGATCCGGGGCATGCTGGAAATGGAACGTTCCAAATACGGACGGGCTCTGGACGAGCTGGCCCGGGCCGAAGAGGCAGGAACGGAACTGGCACAGGTTTTCAGGCTGCGTGCCCGGGCCTGTATGGCCCTGAACCGCATGGACGAAGCCGCCGGTGAACTGGAAAAACTGGAATCATTGGATCCGGTGCGGGCTGCCTATGAATGGGCCAGGTATTATGCCCTGACGGGAAACGATTCCCTGGCGGTCACTTCACTAAGAACCTATCTGGGATTCCGGGATAAGCTTCCGAGAAAGGAAATCATGACCGATGAAGCTTTTCGCCGTCTGGAAAGAACCCGGTTGTGGGTTTCGCTGTGGCAAACCGACTGGTATGGTGAAGCCGGTGAGGTGCTTACAGAAGCCGAATACCTGTATTCACGGGGTATTTACAGTGAGGCCCTGCAGGTGGCCGATGATGCTATCCGGCAGGGAATGGACGATGCCCGTTTGTACCTTGTCAGGGCCCGCTGCCATGAGCATCTTTCCAACAACCGGGCTGCTTCCGGCGATTATACTACGGCTCTGGCAAAATCGGGAGGAAAGTCTTCCTTCTTCCGGGAAAGAGGGTTGTTTTATTTCCGCACAGGCGATCTTTCCTCCGCGCTGAACGACCTGAACCGTGCCGTCTCGGCCGATCCGCACGACCTTAGCCTGATGATCGACCGGGCTGGAGTGCTGGCTTCCATGGGACGGTATGATCAGGCAAAGAATGATTATGATGCGGTGTTGTTGTTCAGGGAAAACGATACAGAACTGATCAGAAAGGCAGGCAGAACCATGCTGGAGGCGGGGCAGGCCCTGAAAGCCCTGGAATATTTTAACCGCAACCTTGACCTCGACCGCAGCCGGCCCGAATTATTCATCGACCGGGCCGAGGCCTATATGGCCACCCAAACGTGGAAGAATGCCTATGAAGATTTTTCACAGGCCCTGGATCTGGATCCGAACATTGGCCGGGTCTATCTTAACCGCGGGAAGGTCCGCCTTTCCATGAACGATCCGGAGGGCGCCTGTTACGACTGGAACAGGGCAGCCCGTATGGGAGAAAGGGAGGCTGTGCTGCTGTTGCAGCAACATTGCCGGTAAATTCTCGTCAGAACCCGTAAATGCTGAATCCTCCGTCTACCGCAAGGGTTTGTCCGGTAATGTACGATGCAGCCGGCATGCACAGAAAGGCCACTGCAGCAGCCACTTCTTCGGGTTTTCCAATCCGTTTCATCGGGGTTCTGTTCAGTACTTCCTGCAGATAATCCAGGTTTTTCAGGACCTGCCGGGCCAGAGGCGTGTCAATATACCAGGGAGCCACGGCATTGACCCTGATTCCGTGGGTAGCCCATTCAACCGACAGGTTGCGGGTCATCTGGACGATGGCCGCCTTGGTCATTCCGTACACTACCCCCGTGCGGATGTGGGTCAGGCCCGCAACAGAGGAAATGTTGACCAGGCTGGCTTCGCCCGACCGTTTTAACAGGGGGTGAACTTCGCGGGCCAGGCTGAATGCGGAATACATATTGGTTTCCATGATCTGCCGGATTTCCTGTTCGGAGTATTCCAGGGCTTTTTTTCTGATATTCATCCCCACATTGTTGACCAGGATATCCAGGCGGCCCCATTTTTCTTCCAGTATACTGACCAGGGCTTTGCGTTCACCGGGAAGCGTAACATCGGCTGCCATTCCTTCTACCGGGTATTTACCGGCGAGTTCGTCTGTCAGATGGCGGATGTCTTTTGGATTCCTGGCTATCAGGAACACCTCGGCTCCCAGTTCCAGGAACATGTCGAGAATGGCCCTCCCGATCCCTCTGGTGGCACCGGTGATCAATGCCTTTTTTCCAGTCAGGTTCCAGTTTTTCTGTATCATAGTGTTTGCTTTCTATTCGGTTACCGGCCGGTAGAAGGAGATTTTCCCCCGGATCACATGGTCCAGGTTGAGGGGACTGATCCCCACTTTTTTCCCTGAGAATCCGGTATTCTGATGCGCCAGTTCGAACCGTCCTCTTCCTTTAACACGGTACACAATGGCGGTATGATGATCGTAATTTTCTGTATAGGTGGTAAGACCTTCGGTATACCGAACCACCACTTTTTCGAACTGGACGATATCACCCGGCAGAACTTTCTCTTTCCGGTGTTTCACCACCTTTCCGAAACCGTAACTTCCGTCCCAGCTGGCTTCGCTGTGCTCCAGGGCCTGCCTGGCCAGGTCCCAGCATTCTCCGCGGTCGACCCGGGTTCCCACCACACTTTCCACATATTGGAGAACATGGTGGTTCAGGGGGGGAAGCCGGTCGGTATTTTGAGGATAGAGGGGGCCGGCAAAAACTGTGACCAGGAACAGAAACAGCATCGATGCCCGGATCCGTGTTCTCATGATTCGAGGACTTTCACGATTTTCGAATAAAGCTCGCCGGGATTGAAGGGTTTGAGTATGAGGTCGTTCATCCCCGAAGTAATGATCTTTTCCTGCACCTCGTTCATGAGGGAAGCTGTCAGGGCCACAATAGGGATGGTTTTGCCGCTTGGCATGGACGAACGGATAAGCCGGGTAGCTTCGTAGCCGTCAATAACCGGCATTTGCAGGTCCATCAGGACCAGGTCGAAGGTATTTTTTTGCAGGTGCTCCAGGGCTTCTTTTCCGTTTCCCGCCTCGGTAATCTCCATGCCCCATTTCCTGAGAAATTTGTAGGCTACCAGCCGGTTGATCTCATTGTCTTCCACCAGGAGCACCTTCTTTCCCTTGAGCTTTTCATAGTTGATCTTTCCAATATCATCGGTATCGCTGATATGCTTCAGGCAGCTGTTCCTGAAGGCCAGGGTGAAATAAAACCTGGAGCCTTTTCCCGGTTCGCTTTCTACCTGGATGTTGGAATTTTTCAGGCGGAGAAGCTGTTTGCATATAGCCAGTCCCAGGCCGGTTCCTCCATATTTTCGTGTAGTATCGGGTGATGCCTGTACGAAACTGTCGAATATTTTTCCGATATGATCAGGCGATATCCCGATTCCCGTATCGGATACGGAAAATTCGATACGGGTAGTTTTTTCATCGGATCCTGCCACCCTGGCCGTAAGTGATACCTTTCCCTGTTCGGTGAATTTCATGGCATTCGACATCAGATTGGTCAGCACCTGATTCAGCCTCACGGGATCACCGATCACAATTTTAGGAACATCTGATTCAATGCGACATTCGAGCTGAATGTTTTTATCAGCCGCCTTGAAAACGAACGACTGCCTGAGGCCCTCCAGGAGGCTGTGCAGGTCGAAATCGGCTTCCTCGAATGCAATTTTGCCGGCTTCAATTTTGCTGAAATCGAGCACATCGTTGATCAGCACCAGCAGGTTTTCAGCGGAGAACTTGAGCGAATGCAAATTTTCCATCTGGTCGGGCCGTGGATTTTCCTGCAGCAGCAGGTGAGCCATACCGATTACCGCATTCATGGGCGTCCGTATCTCGTGACTCATGGTAGAAAGAAACTGCTGCTTGGCACGGGCGGCCTCTTCGGCAATTTCCTTGGCCCTGATCAGCTCTTCCTGCGTTTCCTTCAGCCGGCTGATATCGATAATCACCGCGAGGGTTTCCCTGAAATCGTTGTTTTCATCGAAGAGCGGGGAGGCATGGACCAGGGTTTCCACCGGGGTTCCGTCTTTTCTGATGAGGGTTATTTCGTACTGGCTTTCCAGTCCCGACATTCTTTTTAAAGTTTGTTCTCTGAAATACTGGTATTTTTCAGGGGTGGTGATGGCCGAAAGATTTTTGCCGGTGAGTTCTGCAGGGTCGTATCCCAGCATTTCCGCGAAAGCGGCATTTACATAATTGAGGTTTTCATTGGCATCGGTAATGCCAATGCCGGCAATGGTGGTTTCGGCCACCGCGCGGTATTTTTCCAGGCTGTTGTGGAGTTCCGTTTCAGCTTTCTTCCATTCGATGGCAATCCCTATCTGATCGGCGATGAATTCCAGAATATCCAGGTCTTCCCGGCTGTAGGCATCGGCATCCTGATAGTTTTGCAGGCTGATAATGCCGATAACTTCCTTCTTCGATCGCAGCGGAGCACCCATCCATACTTTGCAGTTGGTTCCCACCAGCTCAATTTCTCCCTCTTCCTCCAGTTTTTTCATATCAGCCGTCTTGAGCAACATGGATTTGCGCGTTCGGATCACATACGAGGTAATGGTTTTCCCGGTGGGGATATTATTGAATTTATCTTTTTCATCGCGGAAGAATGGGAGGCTGATGCTGTTGTTTTCCTTGTCATACAGGGCGATGAAAAAATTGGTGGTATCCATCAGCTTGTTAAGCTCCTTTTTGATCACCCCGAATAGTTCTTCCAGGTCTTTGGTGGTGATCACGGCCTTGGAAATGGTGTTGACCATCCGTTGTACCGTTTCGGCTTTTTTTCTTTCGGTAATGTCCCTGTAAATGCCGTATACGCCAACCTGGGCGTTGTTGACGATGATAGGAGTTCCCAGGATGGACACATCTACCAGGCTTCCGTCTTTTCTTACCCGTTTCGACTCAAGTTCCATCTGTTTCCCCCCGGCAATGGCACGGGTTACTTTTTCTGCCTGTTTGAGGTATTTGCCCGGGGCTACCAGCCGGTCAAGGTTTTTTCCGATGGCTTCCTCCCGGGTGTACCCGAACAGTTTTTCGAATTCCGAGTTGATCTGAAGGATGGTGCTTTCATTGTTCAACAGCACAATGGCTTCGGGGGCGCTTTCGATCAGTTCGGTGAGATAGGCTTTTTCGGTTTCCAGTTCCTCCTGGGTCTTTTTTCTTTCGGTAATATCAATCAGAACACCACGTAAACCGGCCGGCTTGTTTTCATGGAAAATGAGACTGATAAAGATCTGTGCCGGGAATTCCGTACCGTCTTTTCTGATGACTGTACATTCCAGCAGGTTTTCATCCGAATCGCGCCTGATGATCCGATGTAATTTTTTCCTGATATCAGGCAGTTCCTTTTTGCTGATCAGATCGAAGAAAGACATGCCCTTCTCCACGTCCCCGGGCGTATACCGGGTGGTTTTGAATGCGTACTGGTTGGTAAAGGTAATGGTTCCGTCGAGTCTGGCTTCGAAAAGCATCAGGGGCAGCATTTCGGCCAGTTCACGGAACCGCTGCTCGGACATTTCCAGCTCTTCTTCTGCCAGCTTTCGTTCGGTAATGTCGTTGATGATGGTCAACAGGCAGGGTTGCCCGCCCAGCATAATGGTTTCAGCAGAAAATAATCCGTACCGCGGCTCTCCCGATTTGGTTTTGACGGTGACCTCGAAATCGCGTACTTTACTGAGTTTACGGAGTTTCTTTAAAAACTTATCGCTCTGTACCAGATCGATAAACAGTTGAAGTTCGGAGGAAGTGTGTCCGATGATTTCGTCGCGGCTGTATCCCAGATTATTGAGGAAGCTCTCGTTTACATCGATGTACTGGCTGTTTTCGAAATTGCTGATAGCCATCAGGGCGGGATTGGAATGGAAAGCCTTGAAGAACATTTCTTCAGCCAGGCTTTTTTCCGTATCCTGGAACAGGCCTTCCGTTACCTCTACGGCCCTGATCAGCCGATGAGGTTTTTTCTGCCAGGTCCATTTCGTTTGTGAACAGTGAAGGTAAAGGGTTTCGCCGGTTGCGCCTTTAAGTTTCAGGTACAGGGCGGGGACAGGTTCTCGGGAAGGATGTTCCAGCCATTTTTTTATGTCATTATGCTGATAATCAGAAAATATCCTGTAGAACGGTTCGCCTTGGAGGTCAGTGTGCGACCTGCCCGTACGGCTCACCGCCCGAGGGTTGGCGGTAACGATCCGGCCTTCTGCTGTGAGCAGGAATAGCAGATCATGATAATTCGGGATGGTCTTTAACTGAGGATCTTCTTGCCAGAGATTCATATTTTTATGGTTGGCCCCCTTTTTTCTCTTATTTATTTCGGGTGAATTGTCCATAGCTGCCTTGCCGCATCGTATGGTTATCAGTATATACGGAAAAAAGCCTGAAAAGATAGGAAAAATACTGAAAAATTATTCCTTTTTTCGTATTCTTCCCCGGCTTTTTGAATGGTCAGTGTCCTGTTACATGGATAAAGCCTGTTCCCTGCCGCGTAATCCTTCCTATAATACCGGCATGGTTTATTCCGGCCGAATGCAAATCCCTGATTACCTGTTCTGATTCCGTTTCGGGCAGAGTGAACAGCAACCCGCCCGATGTTTGTGCATCACACAGGATCAGTTTTTCTGTTGTGGAAATTCCCGGCGCCCAGGCAATGTGATCCTCCAGGTAAGCCAGGTTGTTCCGGGTGCCTCCCGGGATCAGTCCGGCCCGGGCCAGCGATTCCACTCCTTCGATCAACGGTACCGAGCGGATATAAATTTCTGCTTCTGTTTTGCTGTTCCGGACCATTTCGTATAGATGTCCGGGTAGTCCGAACCCGGTGACATCGGTGCAGGCGCTGACCGGATATTGCGACAGTATTTCGGCGGCCTTCCGGTTGAGTTCCGACATCAGGCGGATGGCCTGCTCTTCCAGTCCGGGGCTGACCGCCTTTCGTTTGATGCCGGTGGTAATGATACCGGTGCCAATGGGTTTGGTAAGCACGATGGCATCTCCTGGTCTGGAACCTTTGTTCCTTAGAATACGCTTCGGATCGACTGTTCCGGTGACCACCAGTCCGAATTTGGGTTCCGGATCGTCAATGGTATGGCCACCCAGGATTTCTATGCCTGCTTCCCGGCATTTGCCGGCTGCTCCTTTCAATATCCGTTCAAGCACCTCCACGGGCAGCCTGGATGAAGGGAACCCTACCATATTCAGGGCGAAATGGGGGGTTCCTCCCATGGCATAGATATCGCTCAGAGCGTTGGCTGCGGCAATGGCCCCGAAATGGTAGGGGTCGTCAACAATGGGTGTGAAAAAATCAAGGGTTTGGACTAACGTCGTATCCTTATTGATCATAAATACGGTGGCATCATCTGACGTGCTCTGGTCGACCAGTACCCGGGGATCGACCGATGCAGGGAAGGAGGCCAGAAGCTTTTCGAGGGCCTGGGGGCGCATTTTGCAGGCGCACCCCAGCCCGCTGGTAAAGGAAGTAAGCGCGATGTTGCTTATATCCTGGGCTGTGGTGGCAGCGATTTCGGTTGCTTCCGGGCGGAGTGAGCTGACCAGCCCGGAAAGAGCTTCAAGGGCGGTGTCGATTTCCTCCTGTATGGTGGGTTTGCCCACGGAAAATCGGATGGTTCCCCGGGCGTATTCATCGGGTATCCGCATGGCCTGAAGCACATGCGACACCGTGGTGTGTTCCGCATGGCAGGCAGCCCCGGCCGAGACGGCTACTCCGGGCAGGCCCGAAAGTATGGTTTCGGCTTCCAGGTTCATGAAGGAAACACTGAGGGTGTTGGGCAGTCCGCCGGCAGGGTCCCCATTGATCCGGATGCCCTCGATGCGTTGGATAATACCCTGCATCAGCCTGTCTCTCATTTGCCGCATGTGGTGCATGTTTTTTTCCAGGTCGCGCAGGGCAATTTCGCAGGCTTTGCCGAGGCCTACGATCTCGAGCACATTTTCCGTTCCCGCTCTCAGGTTTCGTTCGTGATCGGCGCCGTGGATCAGCTTTTCCAGCACCGTTCCCTTCCGGATGTACAGGGCCCCGATCCCTTTCGGCCCGTACAGTTTATGACCGGCCAGGGAAAGCAGGTGAGCTTTCATCCGGTTCACATCCACCGGGATCTTCCCGGCTGACTGAGCGGCGTCGGTATGGAAAAAAAAGCCGTGCCGGGCAGCCAGTTTGCCGGCTTCTTCCACAGGTTGCACGGTTCCCACTTCGTTGTTGGCATGCATCATGGTAAGCAAAATGGTATCCTGCCGCACCGCCTTTTCCAGATCGGCGGTATGAACCGCTCCCTTTTCATCCGGGTCAACATACGTTACTTCATAACCCTGTTTTTCCAGGTAGCGGCACACTTCAAGCGTTGCCGGGTGTTCCACCGATGTGGTGATGATGTGTTTTCCCCTGGATGCGTGGGCAAGGGCTATTCCTTTGATAGCCATATTGTTTGATTCCGTTCCTCCGCTGGTGAAAATGATCTCGTCAGGGGAGGCATGGAGAAGGGCTGCTACCTGTTCCCTGGCTTTTTCAACCGCTTTCCGGGTTTCCATTCCGTAGCGGTGCATGCTGGAAGGATTTCCGAAATACCGGTCGAGGTATGGTTTCATGGCATCGATCACCTCCGGATCAGTCGGGGTGGTGGCATTGTAATCGAGATATATGGTGTTCATAACCTGTATTTTTCCTTGTGCAGTTTCTGATAATACCGGCAGGCGCCGGTGAGTCCGCATTCTTCACACCGGGGTTTCCTGGCCTGGCATATGTACCGGCCGTGCAGAATGAGCCAGTGATGGGCCAGCGGGATCTGTGATTCGGGGATATGCCTTACCAGCTGTTTTTCTGTTTCCAGGGGGGTGGTGGCCTTTACCAGCCCCAGGCGGTTGGCTACCCTGAAGACATGGGTATCGACGGCCAGTTTGGGCTGTTTGAATACGACCGAGGCAATTACATGGGCCGTTTTTCGTCCCACCCCGGGCAGGGATTGAAGGCTGACGGTATCGGAAGGCACCTGCCCCCCGAAATCGCTGACCAGTTTCCGGGCCATGCCGCACAGGTGTTTTGCCTTGTTGTTGGGATAAGAGCAGCTTCGGATATAGGGGAAAATGTCCTCGGGTTCGGCTGCTGCCATGGCTTCCGGAGTAGGAAACCTTTCAAGCAGGGGTGGCGTGATGATGTTTACCCGTTTGTCGGTGCACTGGGCGGAAAGGATCACCGCCACCAGCAGGCTGAAAGGATCTGAATATTCCAGTTCGGTTTCAGCTACCGGACGATTCTCCCTGAACCAGGCCAGGACAATATGGTATCTTTCTTTTCTTGTCATACACTTTGCTTCCCCTGAAAAAATGGCCATGACAAATATCGCCATTTCCTGTACAACGAAATAAAAAAAATTTAGAACTCCTTGTTGGATTTAAAAAAAAGAATCATTAGGTTTGAAGCCGATATGCAAGGGATGATGCAGTCTTTAAACATATTTACCTGTTATTATTTCGTGCCGCAAAAACGGACGGGATAATAGGGTGTATGATTATGAAAAATGCTCGCATCCCGTCCTTACCGACGGGATTTTTTGTTTTATGAAGCATCAGGGAACATATGATACTTTTTTTTATTACCCGCCGGAAAACCGGGAGCAGGTGAGCTGTTTTTTCATACATGCTGAACTGGTCCCGGGTGTTTCCCGGGATTTTTTTTATCCGGTGTATGACCATGAGCACAACGTTTGAAAAAGCCGTGAGAATATCCGGCGTGGGAGAATATTATTTTTCCGGCAAGCTGGCACAAATCAGGCGCATGAAGGATGAAGGACTGGATGTGATCAACCTGGGTATCGGCAGTCCTGATCTGCCCCCCCATCCCGGGGTGCTGAAGGCCCTGTCGGAAACCGCCTCCGAGCCCGGGGCCCACGGATACCAGCCATACCGGGGAGTGCCCGAACTGCGTGAAGCGGTTACCGGCTGGTATGCGGAACGGTTTGGCATTTCCCTTGATCCGGAGAGGAATATTCTGCCCGTTATGGGCTCAAAGGAAGCCATCCTGCAAATTTCCCTGGCTTACCTCGATCCGGGCGATGAAGTGCTGGTTCCCGATCCCGGGTATCCGGCTTATTCTGTACTTGCCCGTATGGCCGGAGGTATACCCAGAATCTACCGGCTGTATGGGCAGGAAGGGTGGATGCCCCGGCTGGAAGAACTGGAAGAAGAAGGGCTGGAAAAAGTGAAACTGATGTGGATGAATTACCCGCATATGCCGACAGGCGCCCCGGCTAACAGGGATTTCTTCAGAAAACTGAGGGATTTCGGCAGAAAGCATCGCATTCTGATTTGTAACGATAATCCATACAGTTTTATCCTGAACCGGGAGCCTCTCAGCCTGTTTCATGAGAACGGTCCGGAACCGGGACTGGTGGAGTTGAATTCCCTGAGCAAATCGCACAACATGGCCGGGTGGAGGATCGGCTTCATTCTTGCCCATGAAAAGCAGATCGGAGATATTCTGCTGGTCAGCAGCAATTACCAGAGCGGGATGTTCCTGCCTGTGCAGCGGGCGGCCGCCAGGGCCCTCCGGCTGGGCGATGCATGGTATGAACAACTTAACGGGGTTTATGCAGAACGGCGCCGGCTGGCTGAATCGCTTATGAGTTTGCTGGGGGCTGAGTTTACTCCTTCACAGCAGGGGATGTTCCTGTGGGGAAGGTTGCCGGGTCCTGACCCCGATGACAGGGCATTTACCGACCGGCTGCTGGAGCAGGCCCTGGTTTTTATTACGCCGGGTACTGTATTCGGACACCAGGGGAAAGGATATATCAGAATATCCCTGTGCTCTCCTGCCGCGACTCTTGAAAAAGCTATTGAACGAATGGTACATTTGTAACATATTCCCTGAACAAAATGGAACAGATCAAACTGGAACTGGAGCCTTTGCTTCCACCTAAACACCTTCAGAAAAAACCCCTGATCATTGCCGGGCCATGCAGCGCCGAATCGGAAGAGCAGGTAATGAGAACGGCGGAAGAACTGAAAAAAGCCGGGATACAGATTTTCCGCGCCGGTATCTGGAAACCCCGTACCCGCCCGGATGCATTCGAGGGGGTGGGCTCTGCAGGCCTCAAATGGCTTGAAAAGGTAAAAAGGGAGCTGGATATGATGGTGACCATTGAAGTGGCCAATGTAAAGCATGTATACCAGGCTTTGCGATACGGCGTCGATATGCTGTGGATCGGAGCCCGGAGTACCGCCAATCCTTTTGCTATTCAGGAAATTGCCGATGCCCTGGAAGGTACGGAAGTTCCGGTAATGGTGAAAAACCCGGTGAACCCCGACCTGAATCTGTGGATTGGGGCCCTGGAAAGGCTGAACCGGGCCGGGATTCGCAAACTCGCTGCCATTCACCGGGGGTTCAGCCGGTATGGCACCAATACCTACCGCAATGACCCGCACTGGCAGATCCCCGTGGAGCTGCGCCGGAGGGTGCCGGGGTTGCCCATTATTACCGATCCCAGCCATATCTGCGGCCCATGCGGGCTGATCTATGAAATTTCGCAGAAGGCCATGGACCTGGGATTTGACGGGCTGATTATCGAATCGCATATCAACCCTGCCACGGCACTGAGTGATAAAGAACAGCAACTAACCCCCGGTGAACTGAGCCATATCCTTCACCGCCTGATCGTCAGAAAAGAAAAAAGCGATGACGAGGATTTTCTTACCGAGCTGGAAGAATTGCGCAGGCTTATTGACGAATGCGACCTCGACCTGGTAAGGTTACTGTCGCAGCGGATGAATATCTCAGAAAAGATCGGCCTGCTGAAGAAGAAGCAGAATGTGACTATCCTGCAAACGCAGCGCTGGCAGGAACTGCTCGATAACCGGATACATGCAGCTTCCGGGCTGGGATTGAGCAACGAAGTGATCGAAAAAATATTTATGGCCATCCACCAGGAATCCATTAACCGGCAGAATAAGGTAATGAAAGCATAATTGATTAATATTGCAGGATAATGGGTCCCACTGCCATGAATGAATTTGTTGTCCGGGGGCAGACCGGGGTATCGCGTATACTCACGGGAATTACTTTTGAAAAGCTTCCGGAATACTTGCCAAAAGGAAACGTGGTGATAATAAGCGATACCCGTGTGGCAGGGCTATACGGATCACGTTTCCCCGAAGGGCTACTTCTTACCGTCAAACCGGGGGAAAAATCAAAAAACCTCCAAACTGTTTCACGACTCTCCGCGAAAATGATGGAAGCCGGTGTTGACCGGAGCTGGTTTTTACTGGGCATCGGGGGAGGGGTGGTGACCGATCTGGCCGGGTTTGTGGCGGCTACCTATATGCGCGGTATTTCCTGCGGGTTTGTGCCCACTACCCTTCTGGCGCAGGTGGATGCAGCCATCGGAGGAAAGAACGGGGTGAACCTGAAGAGGTACAAAAATATGATCGGGACCATCAAACAACCCTGTTTTGTTTTGTGTGATCCGTTGGTTCTGAACACACTGGCGGCCGAAGAATGGAAAAACGGCTGGGCCGAGGTGATCAAGCACGGGCTGATTGCCGACAGCAATTACCTGGATATGCTGCATCGGGAAGGGAACAGGATCAGGACCGGAGATCCGGAGCTGCTCACACGGGTTATTGAGGGTTCGGTCAGGATTAAAACGGATATTGTGAACCGCGATGAATCGGAAACCGGGATCAGAAGTGTGTTGAACTTTGGTCATACGGCCGGACATGCTCTGGAAAAAATGCTCCGTATCCCTCACGGTATGGCAGTGAGCCTGGGGATGGTGCTGGCGGCCGGGATATCCCGGTTTCTGGGTTTGATCAGGGAGGAAGATGCGGGCTATGTTACGGAATTGCTCCAGGATTACGGCCTTCCTGTCAGAAAAAAAATAAATGCGGGCGAGTTGTTCCGGGCGATGGTGACCGACAAGAAGAAGAAGGATAACCATTTGAAATTCATTGTTCTTGAAAAACCAGGCCGGGCGAAACCTGTTGAAATACCCCTGCCAAAGCTCGGGGAACTGGTCAACGGGGCAGTGAAAGAATGTTTTGTATGAAGAAGGTCATTGAACAATTCTATCCCACCGGGAAAATTCATATTCCGGGCTCGAAAAGCTTCACCCAGCGTGCCCTGGCTGCAGCCCTGCTGGCAGAGGGTGTTTCGGAGATCCGGAATCCGTCCCGTTCGGATGATGCCCTGCATGCCATGAAAGTGATTGAACGGCTGGGGGCTACCATCACAGACCGGGAGGTGGAACTGATTGTTCAGGGAGGATTTGCCCCACTGAGTTATGAAGTGCACTGCGGTGAATCGGGACTGGCCTTCCGTTTGTTTTCAGCCATTGTGGCACTTCATGATGCTGAGATGGTGGTGAAAGCCGGTGGTACGTTGAGAAACCGCCCCATGGATATGATAGAAAACTCTCTGCAGGAACTTGGCGTGAGGTGTACAACGCAGCGGGGCCATGCCCCCGTGAGAGTGCAGGGGCCGTTGTTGGGTGGAAGGGCCCGTGTTGACGGTTCGCAGAGTTCCCAGTTTTTAAGCGGGTTACTCATGGCGCTTCCTCTGGCGGAAAATGACTCGGAGCTGGAAGTTGACAGCCTGAAAAGCAAACCTTATGTGGATATGACACTGGAAGTGCTTGAATCGTTCGGTATTAGGGTCGATCATAGCGGTTACCGGTACTTCCGTATTCCCGGGAAGCAGCGTTACCGCGCCTGCCGGTACACGGTGGAGGGCGACTGGAGCGGTGCGGCGTTTTTTCTGGTGGCAGGCGCTCTGGGCGGACCGGTGGAGGTAACCGGGCTCGACCCGCAATCGGGCCAGGCCGACCGGGCCATTCTGGAAGTGCTTGAAAAATCGGGAGTCAATATGGAAATATCTGAGGAGAAGATCCGGGTGTGGAGAGGGGATATCCGGCCTTTTGATTTCGATGCCACCGACTGTCCCGACCTTTTTCCCCCCCTGGTACCGCTGGCTGCCCATGCACGTGGAAAAAGCACCATCAGAGGGATAACCCGGTTATTTGCCAAAGAGAGTAACCGGGCTAGGGTGCTGGAAGAAGAGTTTGCCATGCTGGGAGTGAAGGTGGAAACGGAGGGAGATGTGATGCAGATCACACCCGGCCCCCTCAGGCAGGGGGTGATCGATCCCCATGGCGACCACCGCATTGCCATGGCCGCGGCGGTGATGGCGGCCGGGGATGTTCCCGGGGTGACGGTTCTCGATCCCGGTTGCACGGCGAAATCATATCCCACTTTTTTTCATGATATACAAAACATTGGAGGAAAGATCACATGAATACTTTCGGCAGAATATTCCGTGTGCACCTGATGGGGGAATCGCACGGCAAACTGGTGGGGGTGCTGATTGACGGATGTCCGGCCGGTCTTCCCCTTGGAGAGGAAGATTTCCTGTCAGATATGCAGCGGCGCAAACCGGGGGCGAAGGGAACCACCGCCCGGCGGGATCCTGACCTGCCCATCCCGGTTACGGGTATTTTCCGGGGTTATACCACGGGAGCTCCCCTGCTGATATGGCTGGAAAACCGGGATACCCGGCCTGACGATTACAGCCGTTTTACGGAAGTTCCCCGGCCGGGCCATGCCGATATGACCGCTCTGCAGAAATTCGGAGGGTTTGCCGATCACCGGGGAGGGGGGCATTTCTCCGGCAGGCTGACAGCCGCCCTGGTGGCTGCCGGGGTGGTGGCAAAAAAACTGCTGACGCCCGTGAGGATCGAGGCCAGGCTGACGGAGGCCGGGGGAAGGAAGGATATTGATGCGGTGGTGGAAAAGGCCGTACTGGAAAAAGACAGTGTGGGAGGTATTGTGGATTGCAGGGTAAAGGGATTGCCGGCCGGCCTGGGAGAACCGTTTTTCGACGGGGTGGAATCGCTCGTGAGCCACATCCTGTTTGCCATACCTGCCGTGAAAGGAGTGGAGTTCGGAGCGGGATTTGCGGCTGCTGCCATGAGGGGCAGCGAACACAACGATCCGATTGTGGATACCGGGGGAAAGACTTCTACCAACCATGCAGGAGGCATCAACGGAGGGATCACCAATGGGAATGAACTGGTGGTACGCTTGGCGGTCAAGCCTGCTTCTTCCATTTCCCGGCCGCAGAAAACTGTGGATTTGAAAAAACAGGCCATGACCACTCTGGAAATTCCGGGCCGGCACGATGCCTGCATTGCCCTCAGGGTGCCGGTGGTGGCAGAGGCAGCCCTGGCCGTTGCACTGGTTGACCTGATGATGATCGAGCAGATGATTCCCCGGGTTTTACCCCGGACAAAACATACAAAAACATGAAAATACTGGTGGCAGGAGCCGGACACATGGGGTCGTGGTTTGTTGAATCGTTGTGTCTGGATCATGAGGTGGCTGTTTACGATAAAATTCCCCATAAACTGAAATATTTTTTTCATTCGCGGAAGCTGCTGCATCCAAAAGAAATTGAGGCATTTGCGCCGGAATTGCTGATAAATGCGGTGAACCTGCAGCACACCCGCCTGGCCTTCGATGAATTGATCCCGTATCTGCCTGAAGGCTGTATCCTCTCAGACCTGGCATCGGTGAAAAACGGACTCAGGGATTATTATGCAGGAACAGGCTTTCCGTATGTTTCCACCCATCCCATGTTCGGTCCTACCTTTGCCAATGTAAAAGCGCTCCGGAATCAGAATGCCATTATTATTACCGGCGGTTCGCCTGAAGGCGAGCGGTTTTACAGGGAATTTTACCAGGGCCTTGGGCTGAATATATTCTACTACAGTTTTGATGAGCACGACCGGGTCATTGCCTATTCTCTTTCAATCCCCTTCGTTTCAACCATGGTTTTTGCCGCCTGCATGAAACAGCAGGAAGTACCGGGCACAACCTTCCGGAAGCACCTGGATATTGCCCACGGTTTGCTTTCAGAAGACCGTTATCTGCTTTCCGAGATCCTGTTAAATCCATACACACTGGAACAGGTTGAGAAGATTTACCGTCAGCTAAAGGAGGTGATGGACATGATCGGCAGGAAAAACACGCCCGGCCTTCATGCATTTTTCGACCGGCTAAGGGAGAATGTGGGGATGGAAAATAACCGGCCGGAAGGTTAACCGGATTGTTACATATGATCAGGATTGAAGAAACATTTACCTATGACAATCAGGGCAGATTGTTTTCTGTTTACCGGGGTACACCCGGTACGACTTTGGCATATTCCCGAATATCTGTTATACTGGAATCTACATTTTCATATGATTCAATATTCTATGTACATACTGATTCTTTAATGTATCCCCATTTCCGTTTACGGCCATCCGTCTGCGTATGTTCATGTTCGGGGAACTCGTAAACCTGCTCAATCCATTCCATTTTAATGCCTTTCCGGTCTGGCCGTTGCCGCGTATGGAGAAAATAATTTGTAAACTTCATTTATCTCAATCATATTGGGAGCCGCATAACTTTACCCCGCTTTTTGATGTATCAATACATATAGTTGAATTATTACTTTATCAAAAGTATTAATAAATCCCTGCATTTTCAATTCTGGATACTGTTTCAAAAAGTGTGGCTGAATAGATCTTAGAAAAAGGTCTTCTCAAATTAGTTTTGCATGAATAAAAACAAACGTTTCCTTCACTTGAAAACCATCCTTTCGGCAAACCGGTGACAGGTTATTTCCAGAATCCTTTTTGTTTCACTGGTTATACGGAAACGGTTGTCGATTCGGTCGCCCACGATCCAGATGATGCGGTCGCCCATGGACAGGATCCAGGTCTGTTCCTTGTCCAGCAGGCTGTACTTCCGGTCAATGAAGAAATCGCTCAGTTTTTTCAGGGCGTTCATGCCGAAAGGGTAGAAATAATCGCCCTTTTTCCATTTCCTCAGGATCAGGGGAAAGGTGATCAGGTCACGGTCTACACAGGCAATATCCGGATCGGAAGGAATGGAGTACTCCGGTGTTCTTTCCAGCATACGGAGTGACAAATGGATGGGTTCTTCCACTTTGATGGTTCCTTCTTCAATATAATACACATCCTTTTCCGGTTCCTGGCGGGGAACCAGAATGAGGGTTTCCCTGTCTTTGATCAGCCGGTGGGTATGACTGTGGAACTGCTTTCCCGGAGAGGATGAAATAGCATGGAATACATCGTCGGCCTGGGCCGGGGAGAACCGGAACTCTTTTAACAGTTCATGAAGTACGGTTCGTGGGGCGGGGGTTTTCATCAGTTCATCCAGTTTGATCAGGTAACGGTCTCCCTGTTGAATCAGCAGGCGTTTTCTGATCATCTCCAGGCCGTACAGGAATATTTCTTCCGTTTCGGTAAACCGTTCGATATTTTCCAGCATGGTTTCCTCGAACCGGGGATTCATTTCCGTGAATTCGGGAATGATGTGATGCCTGATGCGGTTGCGTGTATAATAGGTTTCCTGGTTGGACGAATCTTCCCGGAAACTCAGGTTATGGTCGCGGGCATATTTCAGAATTTCTTTTCTGCCTGCGAACAGAAGGGGCCGGAAAAGATTCCCCTGAAGCACCTTCATCCCGGTCATTCCCCTGAGTCCGGTCCCCCGGGCCAGATTGATCAGCAGCGTTTCCACCTGATCGCTCCGGTTGTGTGCCAGAGCAATCAGGTCGTACCGGTTTTCAAGGCGCAGGCGCCCGAACCATTCATACCGCAACTCCCGGGCGGCCATCTGTACCGACAACCGGTTTTCCTCGGCATACTGCCGGGTTTCAAAATGTTCCGAAAAAAACGGAACCCCGTACAGGGAAGCCAGGGTTTTTACAAAGAATTCATCCTCATCGGCTTCTTTTTCCCTCAGCATGAAATGACAGTGGGCTATACCACATGTTATTCCGGTTTGCATGAACAGGTGGGTCATAACCACCGAATCCACTCCTCCGCTCACTGCCAGCAGGATGCGGCGGGTGGTAGCGGGTAAGTGCCGGTGGATGGTTTTGAGGAATGATTCGTACATGTTTGAAAGGGTTATCTGTATGTGATGATATCGGGCCTTCCCGGACCGAAATAAAAGGGTTCCAGGGTCCTTTCCCTCCCCAGGGTAACCGGGCTCCACCGGGCATCGGGCGGAATAGCCGGATAGTAGGCAAATCGGATCTGGAAGGTTTCAAAAACCAGGCTGCTGTTCCTGATCCTGACCCCAAGTCCCAGACCCCCGTACCATTCCGTGGGTATGATCTGGCCGGGTTCCGAACCAACCAGGGCCATGTCTGTCCAGGCAAAGAAGGCAAAGCGGAATCCGTAAAGGGTAAAGGGAGAGAAGGCCACGCTTTCAAGGTTCAGGGCCAGCCGTTTCGTTCCGCGCAGGCTGTCGCTCAACAATCCGCGGATCCCGTAATCATTTGAAACGCTGATGCTTTCGTCGGTGAATCTTCTGACTCCCAGGGTATAATCAAGATGCACAAAATTCCTTATCCGGTATTTCCCCGCGATCAGCAGGGGAGAGAAATACGATGCCTTCACCTGGAAAAGAGACTGCTCAAACATGCCTTCCCTGATGAATCCGCCGGCCGACAAACCTGCAGCTATATATCCCACAGCGGGGTATTCTTTTCCTCCAACTACCTGTACAGCTGTGTACCCCCTGGTGTTGAACTCATTGATCTCCAGCCCACCGGTCAGTTCCAGCCGGGTGCCGTAGGAAATGTCTTCCGTTCTTCCGTAATTATATATCAGACGGCTGGAAAAAAAATTCTCCCGGCTGAAAGTGAGGCTTCCCAGTAACAGGTTTTTGGTGTGGTATTTATAGAAGCTGGTGCGTGTAATTTCCGGGCGCCTGATTATCCGGTTGGAAATAAACCGGCCGGCCACGACCAGCCGGGATCTGTTCCCCGGATTCAGCAGAAAAGACCTTCCCAGCCAGTAGTCCTGGTAAGTATAATCCACTTCTTCAGATAGTCCGGTGGTGTCATTCGGAATAAAATCGTGTACATATCTTCCCTGCAATCCCCCTGCATAGCGGGTACGGGGGGTGAGAAAATTCCGGTTCATGTACAGGCCGTAATTTTTTCTGCCGAAAGCATGGTAATAGTTCAGCCTGGCATGGATAAAGCTTCCCCACATGTTGTTGATGCGGTATATCCCTTCGTATCCGGTTTTGGAATTGCGGTCACCATCCCACAGGAAATGGTTTTCCCATTCATGGCCGAATCCCAGAAAGTTGCGGTCAAAGAATTCGATCCTTCCTTCATTCAGGTCGCTCAGCATCATATCGAAACCCATGGAAAAAACATCCCTGGTAATGACCACCAGGTCGACCGAATCAACCCCGGCCCTGGATACCAGTATCCTGGCATCATTGATGAAGGGGAGGGAGCGGAGGATCCTTTCGTTTTCAGCCAGGATCATGGGATCAATCCGGTCGCCCATGTCGAATATCAGGTTATTCCGTATGATCCGGTTTCTGGTATTGATGTGCAGGGCATTCAGTCCTTTTCCCATCCATCCTTCCTGTATCAGTAAAGTATCATCGATGGAAGTGCCGAAAGGTTCCAGTTTCCTGACCCTGACCGAGCGGATGGCCATTCCCGAATAACTGCTGAAATAGGTTTCCACCGAGCGGGGAGGATCATTTTCTCCGGAAGCCCTGCTGGATGGGGTCACAAAAAATATTTCATACAGGCGGCGGGTCCATATATTCCGGGAAGCCCTTACCATCAGGCTGTCGTAGATTGCTGTTCGTTCAAGGTTCTGAAGCACCTTTGTTCTCAGGGTATCGGTTATCAGGCTGTCGGCTTTTTCAAGTTGCGGGGTGCGCGGAGGTATGGGTTTTCCTGGCGGAATCGTGTCGGTTTGCCCCGGGATGTATGCCGGGATAAAGAACAGACACAGAAATGTCAGGCACAGGCAACGGCATATGTATTTCGCAGGCAGCATCCGGGGAACCTTGCATGAAATACAAATATATTCATTCTGAACCGGATTGTTATGGGTGCCGGTCCAAACAGGTTCGTTCCTCCGGTTCCGGTACCGGAACCGGCCCGGAATGTTTTTCCCCTTCGGGCAGACTTCAGGTTCGGAATGAATCCGATATTTCTGTCTGATTCCTGAACAGGACGTTTTATTCAGTCAGACCGGCTACTTCTTTTCCCTGGCGGAAGCGGATGTCCCTCGGGATCCCGGCCGCTGCTATCCGTTCGAGGTCGGCCCGGAGCATATCGCCGATCATCCCCTTCTCTTCCACCATTTGTCTGGCTGCATCGTAATTACCATCACCCTGAATGGTGAGGATTTCGGCAGCCAGTTCGTTCATGGCGGCGGTCATCTTGTCGAAATCAACCCGGTAGGTACCGGTGACTTCATCACGTGAGAAGGCTTCTTTTTCCAGGAAATAGTTGAAACGGATCATATTGGCTTTTCCGTGGGCACTGGAAGCGCCGAAACGAACACTGCGGAATATCCCGGCCATGAAAGTCACATAGTTGTCCATCAGGTCTTTTTCTCCCAGTTCGCCCATTTCGGCCAGGCGGGAAACCAGGAACAGGCCCAGGATATCGGCTTTACCTTCTTCAATGGCCGAATACTGTTCTTTCAGGGCTTCACGAACCGTGCCCTTTCCGGTGATTGTGTTGTTGATTCCCAGACCGTGACCTACCTCATGGAACATGGTATTCTCAAAAAAGGCATCGAAAGTAACGTGTTGACGCTGGTCTTCTGCAATAACCAGGTCGGAAATAGGCACCAGGATTTTTTCAAATTTATAGCGCATGGCATTTTTCAGCTGCAGTTTCCGGCTCCCTTTTTCAGCCTGCACGCGTTCGTCGTTGGGAAGATTGATGGCAATGGTTTTGCTTCCGGCATTGCAGTCACCTGCATAATATATGGCATCGTATACTCCCATGTCGGATGAGCTTCCGGGTACTTCACTCTTGTATTCAGGTGAAACGGGCAGGCTGGTCTGGAGCTCGGGTAGCAGGGCTGCGAACTTCTCAAGTTTCCGGCTCCATTCATTGTCTTTTACCAGGATAAAGGCTTCATAGGCTGCCTTGTAATTGAACAGACCGTCTTCGTAATTTTCGATGGGGCCGACCACAAAGTCGATATTATTGTTTTTCATATCCATCCAGGCCATATCGCTGGGATAGTAATCATCGGTGAGAAGCGCATCGGCACGGAGTTCCAGGTATTTTCCCAGTCCTTCGTCTTCGGCCAGTGTGGCGGCTTTCCCGATCAGCTCTGCGGCTTTTTCAAGTTCGGCCCGGTATGCCTGGTGGTAGGGTACCGTGATCAGGTTTCCGCTTTCATCCCTTCTGATCAGGGTATACAGGCTGGTTTTGTCAGGAGCATCCAGTGCCTCGAATTCCTCCCGGGTCATATCGGCAGGATAGAAATTGGCTCCTGCGGGTTTTTCTCCGGCTCCTTCGATAAAAGGCCTGTTGTTGTTCAGCCTTTCCCAGGGCCCGTAATTGATCAGCACAAAGGTACGGGCGGCTTCATCGGTGATGGTGTCGAGCAATTCCGATTTATCACCGTAGGCCTGTTTCCAGAACAGTTCATCCATGATGTCGGCTGCATCGAACAGATACGGCAGCATCTGCCGTTCTTTTTCAGTAAGCTCAGCAATGAGGTCTGAGGTAAGCTCCACCTCCACAAATTCATTCACTTTTTTCTGTATGGCTGTCAGTTCTTCTTCCTGTGAAGTTTTGCATCCTGATATAAGGATGACTGCAAAAAGGGAGTAGGAAAGGATCTTTTTCATGGGTTCCAGGGTTTTGGTTGTTCAGTATATACAAAAATAAAGGAAATACACTTCATGATAAAATGAAAGCATATGTCGGAGGACATGAAAGGTAACCATGTAGTTTATTCGGCTATGTCGTCGGTATTGAATTTGAATCCCAGCCGTTTCCCTGTAGCCTGTATCGAGGTTTCGATCTTTTTATTCATCATCGCTACGGAAGCGATCTTTACGGAATCGTACGGAGGTACCAGCAGGTCAAATTCCATTGAGTAAGCCATGGAGGTTTCGATGATGTTTCTCAGGGTTTTTCTGTCGAGTACCGAGTTGCCGAAATGATTTACCCCGAAGCCCATTTGACGTTTTCCTTCCACAAAAAAGTGTTTCTCGCGGTTCACAAAAATCCGGGCGATGAGGTATCCCAGATCGTCGTACCGTTTGTATTTGAACGAATCGCTCAGGAAATTGTAAATATTGATAATTCCGCAGTAGCTGAGTGTGGGGTCTTCCTTGATATAGGAAAGCGACCACACTTTGTGTTCACGGTCGAACTCGAATATGTTCGAGTGCATGCTGAACATGAGCATATCGCCGGCTACCTTCAGCTGGGATTCGAATTTACCTCCGTCTCTGAATTCAAGCATCACACGCCGGTCGAGTCCTTCGAGTTTGTCGTTGTAGTCGGCTGCAATTTCCCTGAGCACATCTTTCATGGTGCTGAAAACTTCCAGGGTATTGTCATATACCTTTTGTTTGAAATGAGCCTTTTCTGAAAGGTATTTCAGAATTTTCGACTGCAGGTCGTTGTTTGACATGATATGGCAGGGTTGGTTAGTAGGCTCTTGCAAACAATACCCGGCGCTTGCTGGGTTTTCCGCTGTAGATACAGGTTCCTTTTTCCCCGGGCGAATCGACAGGAATGACCCGGATGGTTGCTTTGGTTTCTTCCTTGATCTTCATTTCCGTTTCAGCCGTTCCGTCCCAGTGGGCCAGCATGAACCCTCCCCGTGTGTCGAGCAGTTCTTTGAACTCTTCGTAGGTGTCCACACGGAATGTATTGTCATTTCTGAATTTCAGGGCTTTCTGGTATATCTGCTCCTGAATCTGGTCAAGCAGTTTACGGGTTTCATCCGGCACTCCTTCCAGCGGAATGGTTTTCTTTGTCCGGGTATCTCTTCTGGCTATTTCCACGGTTCGGTTTTCCACATCACGCGGACCGATGGCCAGGCGTACCGGTACTCCTTTCATTTCATATTCGGCAAATTTCCATCCTGGTTTCTGGGTGTCGCGATCGTCGAATTTTACGCTGATTCCGGTTTTCTCCAGGTCGGCTTTTATCTTTTGTGCGATGGGGGCAATGGCTTCCATCTGTTCCCTTTTCTGGTAAATAGGAATGATCACTACCTGCAGGGGAGCCAGGCGGGGTGGTAGAATCAGCCCGTCGTCATCGGAATGTGCCATAATCAGGGCTCCGATCAGCCGGGTAGAGACCCCCCATGAGGTAGCCCATACCCAGTCGAGTTTGCCTTCCCGGTTTGTAAAAGTAACATCGAATGCTCTGGCGAAATTCTGTCCCAGAAAATGGGAGGTACCTGCCTGAAGGGCTTTGCCGTCCTGCATAAGGGCTTCAATGGCATAGGTTTCCAGGGCTCCGGCAAAGCGTTCGCTTTCCGATTTTACCCCCCTTACCACCGGTATGGCCATGAATTGTTCTGCAAAGGTGGAATAGATTTCCAGTATTTTCAGCGCTTCTTCCACCGCCTCTTCCCTGGTGGCATGGGCTGTATGCCCCTCCTGCCAAAGGAATTCGGCCGTGCGGAGGAAAAGCCTGGTACGCATTTCCCATCTCACCACATTGGCCCACTGGTTGATCAGCAGGGGCAGGTCACGGTATGACTGGATCCAGTTCTTATAGGTGTTCCATATGATGGTTTCAGAGGTGGGGCGGATAATCAGCTCTTCCTCCAGTTTGGCATCTTCGTCCACAATGATCCCCTTGCCCGAGGGATCGTTTTTCAGGCGGTAATGGGTTACTACAGCACATTCCTTCGCAAAACCCTCCACATGAGCAGCTTCCCTGCTGAAAAACGATTTGGGGATAAACAGCGGAAAATAGGCATTGGAATGGCCGGAAGCCTTGAACATTTTATCCAGCTCCGATTGCATTTTTTCCCAGATGGCATAACCGTGGGGCTTGATCACCATACATCCGCGAACCGATGAGTTTTCTGCCAGGTCGGCCTTGATCACCAGATCATTGTACCACTGGGCATAGTTTTCGCTCCTGCTTGTTATTTCCTTGGCCATAAAATGTTTTGGTATGGAATTTGTTTTTATCTTAACGAAGTGTAAAACGACACAAAAAAACAAATTTAATTTGATAATTAAAAAAACAGGGAGGTCGTCATGAAAACAAAACGCAACATATCTTTTCTGGTCGCTTTTCTTTTCGCAGCCAGTCTGAAGGCCGCCCCTGCCATTGCCGACAGGGACAGACCCTTTGATGCTACCGGGAGCTCTCCGTTCAATTATGCTCCGCAGGTTATGATCAGCGAGTATTATACCGGTCATGACGGATTCCATTACGCCTCCAGGATAAGGCGGTTCCACCGGCCCCTGGTTTCCGTGAGGGTGGGGTATTATGATCCTTTCTTCACCGATATGTACTGGTACGGGTCGGGCTTTTATGCCGGAACCAGTATTTACTGGGGCCTGCCTTACTGGTATTATTCACCCAACTATGTTCAGGTGGTGTACCATACCCCGCTGTTTTACTGGAACGATTACTATGATCCCTGGTACGGGGGAGTGCATATCAGGTTTCATATAGGTTATCCGCGCTATTATACTCCTTTCAGGGAAGTATACTATGTAGGATACGGAGGGTTATTTGCTTCCAGGGTGGTTTACCGTACCCGTATTCATTACCGTTATATTCCCGCCCGCCCGGCTGTTTACCATACCTGGTACAACACCCGCCCCGTTTATTATTCGCACAATTCCTACATACGGAAAAATCCGGTTTACCGTTCGCGTGAAACCTATCATACCCGCGACCCGCAATATGCACGAACCACCACAACCCGGCGCGGGAGCGGGGAAGCCAACAGGGCTCAGAACGGGAATATGAACCGGTACCGGAACAGGGAAACGGTTCGTGCCGGAACCTCTGCCGGCGAAGGAAACCGTAACCGGATCACCAACCGGTCGACCACCGATACCCACCGTTCTGTGCTGACACCTCCTGCAGCCCGGAGGGAAAGATCAACTGCTGTTCCGGTAACGCGGCAGAGGATGGAAACCCAAAGTCAAAGCGGCAGGAGCGCTGTGATACCTGCCCGGACAGAATCACGTAGCACCACCCGGGTAACCACCCGTTCAGAAAAAGTACGAAGAAGCACACCTCCGGCTGTGAACCGTACCATCAAGTCATCTTCTGCCAGGTCAGGAAGAACTGCTGTTCAAAGCAATACCCGGCGCCAGACTTCCCGCAGCGCGGTGAGAAAGACGGAAACCCGCAGCACACAAAAGGCTGCTACCCGGACCTCCCGGAAAGAAACCAGGAGCTCTGCCACCAGGGAAAGATCGGGTGAAGGGTCCGGCAGCAGAAGAAGGTAAACGGCAGGTTATGACCTCCCGGGAAAGAGGCCGGTTTTTAAAGCCGGCCTCTTATTTTATTAAGGGAAGGGAAAAACGTGCCGTCCTTCCCGGTTGTTCTGTTGGCCTTTGCATGAAATGACTCCAGCGGTCAGGGTAACAAACAATAACGGCAGCGGAAAAATTCTTGTGGCTGCTGGCATGATGATTTCCGCGTAAATGGGTGCCTGGTAAATTTTATGCGGCTCATTTGAGATTTTTTTAACGGCTTGCAATTCCATGGAATATTGATTATTTTTCTTGTGAATATTGTTGAATTCTGAGTGTGTTATGGTATGATATTTGCATATATTTAGGTGGATTCAGAACAGAAAAACCTTAGGAGGTACAGTCATGAAAACAAGAACCCTGATCATTACAGCCCTGGCAGCCATCGGTATTCTGATGTCTTCCTGCTCAAACAGGTACCTGGTATCATCCGGGTACGACGATATTTACTACACACCTGCTGATGAGGTGGTGGTGGTTACGGAACGTGCGGTCCCTGACCGTATGGCTGTGGGCGACAACCAGTATTATCAGCCGGTTGAGAATTACGGAACCCGGGGTTCGGGTGTCCGGGAAGTGGTACTGGACGATGATACCCTGTATTACAGCGATTATGAATCGGGTTCGGAAGACGAGGATGTGGTGGTGAATAATTATTACTACAATGAATATATGCCCTATACTTCCCGCATCAATCGTTTTTACAGACCGTATGTAGGATTCAGCTACTACAGCCCGTTCTATTACGATCTGTTTTACGATCCGTTTTACTGGGGTACCTCCATATCCTTCGGTTACCATTACTTGCCCTACTATTCATGGAGATATTATGATCCCTGGTATTATCCTTCCTATTACGGATGGGATTATTATTCTCCTTTTTACTCTCCGTATTACGTAGGGTACAACCCATATTACTTATACGGATATCCGTACTACAGATATGGATACGGAAGTTACCATGCGGTACGGGAAGATCCCGTATCAGGTAACCGGCGTTCGATGGTGACCAGCCGGAGGATGGGAACTGCCTCTGCCGGCGGTGAACTGGCCGGAACCCTTCCTGTCAGAAGGACCAGCAGTGAGATTACCGACGCAAGTGCCCGCACTTCCGGCAGAAGGGAAGCAGTTGCCGATACCCGGAGCAGAGGGGACCTGAGGTCCACCAAAGAGGCTTCGGTAGAAGAATCGAATATTTCCCCCAGAAATACGGCCGCCAGAACAGCGGAACGATCCCGCAGCACCGAAAGAATTACCGGTACCCGGATCAGTCCGCGGAATGCCGAACAGAAAAGCTCGGCCACAAGGTATTCACCTACCTATACGGCCCCGAGAACAACTGCACGACCCCAGTATAACCGGAGCACACGGACCTATACAGCCCCGGTACAGTCGCAAAGCCGTTCAGTTTATTCCCGGCCGGCCAATGCCGGAAGAACGGTGACTACACGGCCGGCTACCTCAACCAGCCGGTCCACCTATACCCGGCCAACTACCACGCGGTCAAGCTCATACACACCGACCCGAAGCTCGGTGAGCAGAAGCAGTTCTTCTTCTATCCGAAGCTCTTCGGTAAGTTCCGGTAGCCGCTCATCGGTGTCCAGGTCGAGTTCGAGCTCCAGCTCCAGCCGCAGCAGCAGCTCAGGAAGCCGTTCGGGTGGATCCAGAAGATAAATCTATGATAAGTCCTTGCAGGGCATACCTGCAGGGACTTTTTCAATTGTCTGCCATGGAACGGAAATATTCCGTCAGGCAATAAGTACATGTTCCAATTAAATGAAAACGTTATGAAAAGAATAATCCTGCATATGGCTCTGTTACTCTTTCCGGTTGCACTTATGGGGCAGAGCATTGACGATGCCTACCGCATGGCCGGCACCAGCTTATGGGGAACGGCCCGGTTTATTGGCATGGGGGGCGCTTTCGGCGCCCTAGGGGGTGAATTCACCACACTGAGCTATAACCCGGGCGGTATCGGGGTTATCCAGCGTTCCCTGATTTCCTTTTCTCCGGGATTGTCCCGCAACTTAACGGAAGCGGAATTTCTGAACAATACCACCAGCGATTACACCTACAACGTGGGTTTCAGCAGCCTGGGAACCATTCTGGCTTTCCAGCCCGGAAGCGGGGGAATGGTGAAAAATGTGAATGTGGGTCTGGGATACAATAAGCTGAATGATTTCGATCAGTATACCCGGATAGAAGCGTTTAACCCCACCGGATCGCTGGTTGATTATTTCTTCTTCAATGATTATCATGAGGGGGGAAACATTAATGGTACACACCCCGACGATCTCGATCCTTTCTGGGAACGGCTGGCTTTCGATGCCTATGTGATCGATACCATCCCCGGTACCGATTTTGAATATTCTTCCCCCGTTCCCTACGGGGTGGATATGATGAAAAAAATAGACAGCTACGGAAGAAACGGGGAACTGGTAGTCTCTCTAGGGGCAAACCTGATGCACCGGCTGTACCTTGGGGCTTCCGTTGGCATACAATCATTCTCATACCGTGCATCTGTTACCCATGTGGAGGACTGGGTGGATGGAGAATACAACGATTATTTTTCCTTCATGAGGGAACTGAACACTTCGGCCACGGGGTACAATTTCAAAATGGGATTTATTTACCGGCCCATTGACCTGATCCGCATCGGAGCTGCTTTTCATACGCCTACCTTTTTCAATGTGGACGATGAGATTTACAATACCATGGAATCGAGCTTTGTGAGCGGACTCATTGTTCCTACCGATGAAGAAGGATATCAGCTGCCTTCCGATTATTTCAATTACCGGCTGATCACCCCGTTTAAGGCCATGCTGAGCGTGGGATTGCAGTTCGGTAAAGTGGGTATGCTGAGTGCGGATTACGAGTACGTGGATTATTCGGCCATGCGTTTCCGGGTGGGTGATTCCGAAGCACAGTTCGATTATCATAACGATCTGATAGCCGATACCTACCGGCCGGTATCCAATCTGCGGCTGGGGGGAGAGTTCAAAATCGGACTGTTCGCCCTTCGGGGAGGATTCGCCTGGTACCAGAGCCCGTTTATGGAAGGCCTGGAAAATGACGATGCCCATACTACCAGTGTTTCTGCCGGACTGGGAATTCAGGAAAAGAATTATTTTATCGACCTGGGATTCATCCGGTCAAATTACGGGGAAAGACATTACCTGTATGAGGGAGAAACCAACGGATCCTTTCTTGAGAACCGGAATACCCGGCTGGTGGCTACCGTGGGTTTCCGTTTCTAAACGGATTCCGGGCCACACAGCTTTCCAGGTAATGGCGTGATTCCGGTCCCAGATTGAAAATGACATCCACTATGCTCAGGTTGGGAAGGAATTTGTACCGGTCATTGAATACCTGGATGTAGGCAGGAGGGTTGAACTCCGGATCTGCCGGAGGATGCTTGGGCCGGATCCTGTCCCGGTAATCTTTCATATCGCCGGTCTTGCCGGGAAACTGGTATTGCCGGGTGAAACGGAGAGGGCACGTGAACCCCATTTCTTCCATGAGCTTTCGTGTCATTTCTATGTTCAGGTCAATCAGAAACCGGATCTTACGACGGTAAAACGGCTCCAGAATGTCCCGGTAATATTCAAAGAACGGAGCGTTACTGTAAGCTGCCGTAATGGAGCGCCAGTGCAGCGACTGCCAGGGCTTTCCGTATTCAATTTCCAGATCTCTGACGGGAGTTTTGTGGAAACTTCCCCTTCTGACCGGTACCGTCAGTGTCAGGGGGCCGTTTGGCCCGGCAATAATGCAGCGGTTGCGGTAGGTTTGTTTTGTATAGTTCTCGTGTTTTTCGATCCATACGCTGGCGGGAGGGACCATTTTGCAGAAATACTGCACCGGTCCCAGGTATGCCGTGGAAAGAAGTATGTCCTGCTCTCCTGCCATTCTATAAACGGTTGATCAGGCTGGCCGTATAGCCCGCACCGAATCCGTTGTCGATATTCACCACGGTAACGCCAGACGCACAGCTGGTCAGCATGCCCAGCAGAGCGGACAATCCCCCGAAACTGGCCCCGTAGCCGATGCTGGTGGGTACGGCAATGACCGGTTTGTCAACCAGCCCGCCAACCACACTGGCCAGGGCTCCTTCCATCCCGGCCACCACCACAATCACCCTGGCTTTGCCGATCAGATCCATCCTGTCGAACAACCGGTGGATACCGGCCACTCCCACGTCATAGATTCTTTCAACCCGGTTTCCGAAGGTTTCGGCGGTTATGGCCGCTTCCTCGGCTACGGGCATGTCGGAAGTGCCGGCGCTGATCACGGCAATGGAGGTTTCAGGGGAAGGCATTTCTTTTTGTACCAGCCTGATGATGCGTGCCTGCTCGAAGTATTCCGCCTCAGGGATGTTTTCCTTAATAATCCCGAACATATCGTATGTGGCCCGTGTGGCCAGTATGTTGCTCCCCCGCAACTGCATTTCGGTGAATATCCCCTTCACCTGATCAATGGTTTTTCCGGTGCAGAAAATCACCTCGGGAAATCCTACCCTCAACTCCCGGTGGTGGTCTACTTTCGCATATCCCAGGTCGGCATAGGGAAGCCGCCTGAGGGTTTCCATCAATTCTTCCCGGCTGAGGGTTCCTATCCTGAACCGGTTGAGCAATTCTTCCAGCATTTCTCTGTTCATTACGATGTGCCTTTGTTTTTCCGGTTGAAACTTCCCATACGGTATCCTTCCAAATCAAGCGTTACAAATTCGAAACCGGCTTGTTTTAATTTCCTAATTACATTTTCGCGTTCACCCGCTACCAGGATCCGGTTCATATCTGCTTTCCTGAGTTCAATCCTGGCCAGCGTTCCGTGCATTCTCACGCGTGCACCGCTGAAACCCAGTTCCAGCAACCTTCGTTCGGCATTTTCAATTCTTCTGAGGAGGGCGGGAGTAACGTTTGTTCCATGTGGAAGCCTGGTGAGCAAACAGGCGGAAGCCGGCTTGTTCCATACGGGGATGTTTTTCTTTCTTGCCAGCTTCCTGACCGTTTCCTTGTCCAGACCTGTTTCCAGCAAAGGGCTTCTGATGCTCAGTTCCTGCAGCGCTTTCAGGCCTGGCCGGTGGTCCGACAGATCGTCGCGGTTGGTTCCCTCCAGAATGGTATCGTACCCGTGTGTTTTGGCTGTATTCAGCATGGTTTTAAACAAACGGCTTTTGCACAGGTAACATCGGTCAGGGGGATTGTTCAGGATCTCAGACGGGATTTCAAGATCGATCACCACATGGGGTATGCCCCGGTTTTCCGTCAGGCGAAGGGATTCTTCAATTTCCTTCTGCACCATATAGGGAGTGCGTATGGTTATGGCCAGGGTGTTCCCTTCCAGGGCCTCCGCTGCTGCCGCTAAAAGCAGCGAACTGTCGGTCCCCCCTGAAAAAGCAACGGCGGCAGAACCGGCATTGCGGATGTGTTCCAGAAGTGCCTGGTATGTTTCTTCCAACGTGCTTCTTTCCTGCTTTTTTTTCATGGATCTCTTCGGATGGTTTTCCCCTTGCGTTATTCAGGAAACCCTGACTGACAGCACGGCATCATTCTCTGTTCAGCCAGCGTTCTATTTCCAGGTAAACCTGCTGTACAGGTATATCTTTTTCTGCGGCAATTCTTTTGCAGTCTTCCCATTCGGGCTTACGCCGGATGAGCATATCCCGGTACCGGGCTTCCTTAACCCGAACCTTTCCCGCCGGTGTGTCACATTCCCGTATGGTTCTTTCCAGCATCTCCTTTTCCACGGGGTAGTGCCTGATTCCCAGGGTGGTGGTTTCCGTAAACAGAATGTCTTTCATGGAATACAGGTTTTCCCGGTGGCAGAGTACCGATATTTTCACTGCCGGGCGCCCTTTCTTCATGATCAGGTGGGTGAGGGACACATCATCGGCGCCGGCCCGGAAAAGTTTGTCCATAACCAGCTCGTACTGTTCAGGGTTCATATCGTCGATGTTGCATTCCACCATGACTGGCTGCGCGGTTTTTTCTTCCGTTTCGGCCAGGTATACCCTGAGAACATTCGGGATCTCCAGATCATGGTGCCCCAGCCCGTACCCTGTTTTTTTAATGGTAAACGAAGGATGCGGGGGGAAACGATGTGCCAGCGTGGTGAGGATAGCCGCTCCGGTAGGTGTGGTGGTTTCTGCCTGAACCGCTCCTGAGGTGGTGGGTATGTCCCTTACCAGCTCGGCGGTTGCCGGTGCCGGAACCGGCATGCGGCCGTGGGCACAATGCACAAACCCGCCCCCCAGTTCGGGGGGACGTGACCATACCTCGTCCACATCCAGCAGATGAAAACAGATGGCCGCTCCCACAATGTCTACCAGGGCATCGGTGGCGCCCACCTCATGGAAATGTACCTGTTCAACTGTTGTTCCGTGAACACGGGCTTCGGCCCGGGCAATGCGTTGAAAAATCTGCAGGCTGAGTTGCTTAACCGGCTCAGCTATTTTACTCTTTTTAATAATATGTTCAATATCGGAAAGGTGCCGGTGGGGGTGGGGATGGGTTTGATCCCGGTGTTGCAGCTTAATCTCTGCTTTTGTGCCCGAGATGCCCATTTTTTTGCTGTTTTCAAATGTCAGTGTATACTCGTCCCGGATATTCAGCAGGTTCAACTGGTCACTGATTTGCCCGGGAGAAATCCCCAGATCAACCATGGCTCCCAGGTTCATATCCCCGCTGATGCCTGAAAAACAATCGTAGTATAAAATCTTCATATGGGCCTTTGCTTCTTCATTTTGATCCATGTGTGTCAAAGATAAACCAATTTTTTTATTCCGTTCCGGATAAACATTTCATATATATACATATAAACATATAATATTTATTTAGATTTGTTTCAAATTTCCCGCAACTATTTATCTGATCCGTTGAAATTCATTAAATTTCGGAAATAAAAGAAGTGTGAAAACCATCTAACCGTATAAGATGAAAAGGAGAGAATTTGTCAGAAAGTCGATTGGAGCCGGTGTAACGGCCGGAGCGCTGGCGGGTTTTGGAAGTCTGGGCAGGCTTATAGCCGGTCCGTTGCCTCAGGAATCCGAATGGGATGTGGTGGCTGTTCGTGGCGGAGAGCCCGGGATCATGTTCGATCGTGGCATTCAGTCTATGGGAGGAATGAGGGCTTTTGTGAAGAGAGGCCAGACCGTGGTGATCAAACCCAATATAGGATGGGATGTGATTCCCGAGAAGGCGGCCAACACCAATCCGAATCTGGTGGGTCATATTGTGAAACGATGCCTGGAAGCCGGAGCAGGAGAGGTGTATGTGCTGGATCATACCTGTGACGACTGGGGCAAATGTTACAGAAGCAGTGGTATTGAAAAGGCAGCCAGGGATGCCGGCGCGAAAGTGGTACCTGCACATTCGGAGTCATATTTTCAGACCGTTACTATTCCCGGCGGGAAGAGTCTGAAAAGCACCAAGGAACATGAAACGATCCTGAAGGCCGATGTGTTCATCAACGTGCCTGCTCTGAAACATCATTCGTCTACCCATATGTCGTGCTGCATGAAAAATCTCATGGGTAATGTATGGGACCGGGGTTACTGGCACAGGAACAACCTGCACCAGTGCATTGCCGATTTTGCCACTTACCGCAAGCCCCACCTGAACGTGGTGGATGCCTATAATGTTCTGAAAAGAAACGGCCCGAGGGGTGTTTCACTGCAGGATGTGGTAAACATGAAGGCCATGGTTCTTTCTGCCAATATCGTGGCAGCCGATGCCGCTGCCGCCCGGTTTTTCGGGAGTGAGCCATCCGATATTCTGTATATCAGGCATGCTCATGAAATGGGATTGGGGAACATGAACCTGGAGGAACTGAATATTAACCGCATCACTGTTTAAGAATACCCTGATGAAATATACTGTACTGAAGAATGTCAGGGTGGGAATTGCTCTGGTGTTCCTGCTGCTGATCAGTTTGTTTTTTCTTGATTTCCGGCTGGAGGTTCCGGAAGAACTGATCAATACCACCCTGTACCTGCAGTTTGCCCCTTCCCTGATGAAATTCCTCACCACCCTGTCGCTGGCTTCTGCCGGTTTTTTTATCGTGATGATTCTTACCGCACTGTTCGGAAGGGTATACTGTTCAGCCATTTGTCCCCTGGGGATTTTGCAGGATGTTTTTATCCGCCTGTCCAACCTTTTCAAGAAAAAAAAGAAGCGCTGGAACCGGTTTTCCCGGCCGTATAATATATTGAGATATGCCATCCTGGGTCTGACAGCCCTGGTTCTGATTTTTGGTAGCACCCTGCTGCTTACCCTGCTTGATCCGTACAGTAATTTCGGCCGGATATTCACCTACCTGTTCAAACCCGTGGTGGTTGGCATCAACAATGCGGCGGCCGGTCTCTTAAATAATCTGAATCTTTATTTTCTTTACCGGATCGATCTTTATCCGGTATCTGCCGGTTTGCTGGCCATACCCGGAGTTACCCTGGTGGTAGTGTTCGCAATGTCGGTTACACGGGGAAGGCTTTTCTGCAATACCGTTTGCCCTGTGGGCGCCCTGCTCGGCATCATGTCGCGTTATTCCCTGTTCCGCATCCGGATCGAGCCATCGGAATGTACCCGTTGTTCCCTGTGTGAAAAAGCGTGCAAGGCCGAGTGTATTGATTATAAAGCGGGTTTCATTGATTATTCCCGGTGTGTTGCCTGCTTTAACTGCATCAATTCCTGCCGGGAAGGGGCTGTGAAATTTGATCTGGTGCGGCCTGTAAAAACCCCTGTTGCGGCTGAGGCCAAACCAGCCATGGCGGTGGACGGGAGTAAAAGAAAGTTTATAACCGGTTCTATGGCCTGGCTGCTGGGTATGGCAGGGGCCGGGTTAGCACAGGATATTCCCCGGCCGACCAAAAAATCGACGGTTCCCGAACCCCGGAATCACCCGGTTTGCCCTCCGGGATCATCCGGATTTACCGTATTCAACAAGACCTGTACCGCATGTTCGCTGTGCGTAAGCGTGTGTCCCACCGGGGTATTGCAGCCTTCATTCCTGGAATACGGTTTGGCCGGGCTGCTTCAGCCACGGATGGATTACCACGCCGGTTTCTGTAATTTTGAATGTACCAGATGCACGGAGATATGCCCTAACGGGGCCCTGCTGCCACTCAAACTGGAGGAGAAAAAGCTGACCCAGCTGGGCATTGCCCATTTTATAAAAGAAAACTGCATTGTCCATACGGAAAAAACCGACTGCGGCGCCTGTTCGGAACATTGTCCTACCAAAGCGGTTCACATGGTTCCGTATGAAGGGACGCTGGTGATTCCCGAGGTGAACGACACCATTTGTATCGGATGCGGAGCCTGTGAATATGCCTGCCCTACCGTACCCTACAAGGCAATTTTTGTCGATGGAAATCCCCTTCATCTGAAGGCTGATCCACCGGCCGAAGAGGAAAAGGCAAAAATAGAGCTGGAAGACGATTTTCCTTTCTGAACCCTCATGGATTCGCCGGTCAGGTTTTACCGGTTGGCTGCTTTCAACAGCCTGTTCCAGCGTATGTTGGCCGGGAACTTTTTATCTTTGTTCAGAGAGAGCCAGATAAAAACCGGACTGCCCACCACGTGATCTTCCGGCACAAAACCCCAGAACCGTGAATCGGCGGAATCATGCCGGTTGTCTCCTATCATAAAGTAATAATCCATTTCAAATGTATACTGGTCGGCCGGCTCTCCGTCTAGCAGTATGGTTCCATTATTTATTTGCAGCCTGTGCCCCTCGTATGCTTCAATGATCCGCCTGTAGAGGGGCAGAGTATGAAGGTTGAGTTCAACGGTCTGCCCTTTCGACGGAATCTGCAGCGGTCCGAAATAATCCTCGTTCCAGGCATAGGCCGTGTCGTGGGGAAACACATAATAGGCGTATTCTCCGGGTTTCTTCAGGATCTTTTCTACCGAAACCACATTGCGGTATTCCTGGATCCTCTTCAGGTTCTCGTTTGTCAGCGGAAGGATGTAATGGTTGTTCATTTCGATCATTACATCGTCGCGGTATATTCCCAGCCTTTCAAGTGAATGTGGATTGATCGGTGTCCCGTTGGTTTTTGCCCGGTAACGGAACTGTTTTCCGGGGATGGGTTTCTGTGGTTCTCCGTTTACGAAAATTTCGCCGGCCTTTACTTCCAGGACGTCTCCCGGGATGGCCACACAGCGCTTGATGTAATTATCGCGACGGTCAACCGGCCTTACGGTGATGGTGAAATTGTTCCGCACAAAATCACGGCTCAGTTTTTCGTAATAGCTGTCATGTCGCAGGGGCTGTCCTGCTCTTTTATCCTGATTCCTGAATTCTTCTTCATAGCTTCTCATGATGGAATAATAGCTCTGCGCCTGCTGTTCTACCACCACCGTGTCGCCTGCCGGGAAGTTGAATACCACCACGTCATCGCGCTGAACCTCTCTGAATCCCTTCAAACGATGGTAATCCCACCGGATCCATTCCAGGTATGACTTTGTTTTAAGCAACGGCATGGTATGCTGGGTGAAGGGAAAGGAGAGGGGGGTATTGGGAATTTTGGGTCCGTACGACAGCTTGCTCACAAACAGGTGATCGCCGATGAGCAGCGATTTTTCCATCGATCCGGTGGGGATCTTATAGTTCTGGAAGAAAAAAATGTTGATGAAGGTGACGGCGATAACGGCAAAAATCAGGGCGTCGATCCATTCCACCAGGGCGCTGGCCGGTTTGCCCCGTTTTTTCCAGAAGGACCAGTTCACCTTTTTGGTGACATAAATGTCGAATACGATAAGGAGCCCGGGCAGCAGCCAGTAATTTCCCACCCAAATAACCCAGAGCAGGTACAGGGTGCCGGCAATGCCGAACCTGAAATATTTGCTTCTGATTAGATTTTTCATGAAAAATGTTTTTTTTCCCAACGCGAAAATGGGGAAAAAATTTCATTTTATTACAGTGTTCTCAGCATTCTTTCCCAGCGGATATTCCCCGGAAACTTTTGCGATCTGTCAATTGACAGCCAGATCAGCACGGCTTTTCCCACCAGGTGATTTTCTGGCACGGGACCCCAGAACCGGGAGTCGGATGAATTATCGCGGTTGTCACCCAGCATAAAATAATAATTCTGGCGGAACATTACGCTGCCGGCAGGTTTTCCATTCACCGTGAAGCCCTTACCGGTTTTTTGTATATCGAGCCCTTCATGGTGTTCCAGAATAAACCGATACAAACGCCAGGTGTCATCGTTCAGCGGGATAACATCTCCCCGGGCAGGGATTAGCAACGGGCCGAAATGATCGGAGTTCCACTGACAGGCGGTATCGTGCGGGTATACAAAAGGATTGGGAATACTATCGGGGGTAATCATGGGTTTGATATGGATAATATGTTCCTTTACTGACAATGCGGCCGCCTGTGCCCGGGTCAGGGAAACCTGGAACAGCATGGGCCCGGTTTGCCGGATACGCTGACCGGGGGACAGCTCTATGCCCCATTCATTGAACAGGCTGCGGCTGAGAGGCCTGCGGAAGGTCTCTATCAGATACCGGTGGATGATCTCTGCCGGTTCTTCCAGGGGAGCCCCGTTGATATACACCGTGCCTGCGCGTATGGTAAGGGTATCGCCGGGCAATCCCACACATCGTTTGACATAATGATCACGCCGGTCAACCGGCCGGGTATGTATGCGGAAACGTTTCGAAACTTCGGTGTTCCCGTATTCCTGTACCATATCGTAGTAATTGTATTCGGGATATTCCAGGATTACGGAATCGCCCGCTGGGAAATTGAACACCAAGATATCGTTCCTTCTGACTTCACCGAATCCTTCCAGGCGTTTGTATGGAAGATCCGGCCAGTCAAGGTATGACGGAGTATTCCGGGTGAAGGGAAGAATGTTGTGAGTGAATGGAAACGCCAGGGGGGTGATGGGAAGACGTGGTCCGTATGCCAGTTTGCTGACAAACAGGTAATCGCCGGTATACAGGGTTTTTTCCATGCTGGGTGTGGGAATGGTGAATGCTTCCACCAGAAAGATGCGAATGAGGTAAGCCACTATCACCGCACCTGTGATGGCTTCCACCCATTCGGCTGCCGGTCCCGGCCTGCCGCTGTGTTTTTTCCTCCAGAAAGCCCATCTTACCCGGCGGGTGATGATCATATCGAAAAATACGGGGGCGAGGATCAGCAGCCAGGGATTTTCCAGCCACCAGGTGAACAAAACCAGGAGGGCAAGGGTTGTCAGCAATCCTGCCAGGCGAAGCAGGGGTATCTTCTTCATGATCTGCCGGTGTTGTCCAGCTTCAGCAGATGGTGCATTCCGAACACTCCCTTTTTTCCGCGAAGAAACTCGGCTGCCAGCAAGGCTCCTTCTGCAAAACCCTTCCGGCTGAACGCGGTATGGATCAGTTCCAGCCGGTCGTTGGGTGATTCGTATCTTACCACATGGGTACCCGGTACGTCGCCTTCACGAAACGCCCTGACCAGCAGTTTGTCTTTACCCGATGTTTCATTCAACTCCCATGCCTTTTTTCCGGGGTATCTTTCCAGCAGGTCGCCGGCAAGCACCACGGCCGTTCCGCTGGGTGCATCAAGTTTCCGGGTATGGTGGGTTTCTTCAATGGAAGGTTCGTACCGGGGAAACTGGTTCATGATCCGGGCCAGTTCCCTGTTCAGGTGGAACATAATGTTGACGCCGATATTGAAATTGGCGGCATGAAAAAAGGCTCCGTCCACGGAACGGCACAACCGGTGTATCTCATCCATCCGGTCATTCCATCCCGTGGTACCCGATACTACCGGAACGCCCTGTTCCAGACATTTTCTGATATTGTCGAAGGCGGTGGCGGGGGTGGTAAATTCCATGGCTACATCTGCCCCCGAGGATTTCAGCCTTTCCATGTCAGCGGGATTGTCTCTGTCAACGCGAAGCACGATCTGGTGCTTCTTTGCCAGGGCAACGGCTTCCACTTCGTGCCCCATTCTCCCGTATCCGATCAGTGCTATTTTCATGCAGGGTGCTGTTTGCTGGTTACCCTGCAAATATAATCAATTGCCTGCAGGAATCATGGGGATAGGGATGCAGGCTGAGTATCCGGTTCTCAGGATTGTTTCATTCTCCTTCTTCCCTCCGCATCGGCGGCTTTCAGGGCGGCGAATACTTTTTCGGGTGTGACCGTCACCAGTTCGTTGTGAATGGTTTCCCCTTCGGCACAGGATGCTTCGGCCACCCTCATCAGGTGGGTATCGCTGACTTTTTCCAGACCGATTCCAGCCAGGGTAGTGGGTAATCCTACCGATTCGCAGAAGCCATATACTTCGCGGATCACTTCCCATGATTTATCGGTCAGGAACAGGGAGGCCAGGGTTCCTATGGCTACCTTCTCGCCGTGGAAATACGAATGGGTGGGTTCCAGCAGGGTGAGGCCGTTGTGTATGGCGTGTGAGGCGGCCAGTCCGCCGCTTTCAAATCCCAGCCCGCTCAGCAGGGTATTGGCTTCCACGATCTTTTCCAGGGCGGGGGTCACCACACGGGCTTCGCAGGCCGTTCTGGCCGAAATGCCGTACTTCAGCAGGGTGTCATAACACAGTTTAGCCAGGGCGTAAGCCGACATGGATCCGATATCGCCGGTCATGTTGGGGGCGTATTTTTTCATGCACGATTCTGCTTCGAACCAGGTGGCCAGGGCATCGCCCATGCCCGAAACCAGAAAACGCACGGGAGCCTCGGCAATAATCTGGGTGTCCATTAGTACCAGGTCGGGATTCCGGCGCAGGAACAGATAACGCTTGAATTCCCCTTCGGGAGTGTAGATTACTGATAGGGCGCTGCAGGGGGCATCGGTGGCTGCAATGGTGGGAACTACGGCAACGGGGAGATGGGCTTCATGGGCTACGGCTTTGGCCGTATCGATGGTTTTCCCCCCGCCCAGGGCTACCACGAACCCGGACTTTTCTTTCCCCACCATTTTTACCAGGCGGCCGATCTCTTCGTCGGAACATTCGCCGGCAAAGACCTCAAGGGTTATTTTCACATCCTTCTCCATTCCCGGCTTGAACTCTTCGAGCAGATGATCGTTTACGTACGGGTCGCAGAGAACCAGTCCTCTGTCGCCGAACCGGGTGAGTTCCCTGCCCAGGCGGTGCCGGGCATTCCTGCCCTGAACATACCTTCCGGGGAAAATGGTGGTGCTGATCATGATCTTTTCCTCCTTATTTTTTTGTTAACCATAAAACCTGTGGTTCAATGGAATAAAAAGATAATGAAAATTTACGGGAAAAGCAACCGGCCTGTGCAGCGACCCTGTCTGAGTCCCTGACAGGCGGAGCACTGTCAGGGGCGAGTTTGGATCGCAGCAGGCCTTCCCCCGCCGTAGTTTTTCCATAAAATCATCAGCAGCCAAAGGGTTTTTTGCATGCTTTTTTGCCCCACAAAAAAGCATGTCGCTCCGTTTCGGGAACGGAGCGAAACACCGGCTGGCGGGATGAATATATCAAAGAAAAACAGGCATCTTCTACGGAGCAATATTCCGGTATTTTCACGAATTTCATCAAAAGTCCCGGCCTCTGAGGGTTTTATGAGAAAAACAAGGCGGGGGAAAAAGTGGAAAGGCCTGTGCAGCGATCCTGTCTGAGTCCCTGACAAGCACAGCGCCGTCAGGGACGAGTTTGGATCGCGGCAGGCTTTCCCCCGCCGTAGTTTTTCCATAAAATCATCAGCAG
>Ga0209614_1000070_pt1 | contig 85131 bp, 86 predicted proteins | sample BlaSprsedimmetaG_FD_185484 | JGI IMG/M metagenome (GOLD analysis project Ga0209614, IMG submission 185484) | Hot spring sediment bacterial and archeal communities from California, USA to study Microbial Dark Matter (Phase II) - Blank Spring... ... | reverse complement strand
ATGAGTAATAACGGTTTAGATTTCACAGAAGAGGTGATTACGCGTTTTATCAGGGAACAGACGACACCCGGGCATGTATTTTTTGATTGCCGCCGCTCAGGCGATGGCACTCGAATTCATGCCGCGCTGAATCCCTGAAACCCGGAACGGTGCGGATTTTTACCGGTGGTGCGCGAACAATGAATGCATAAATCTTCTTCAGTCCATCTGACTCACGCATGCCTGATTTATCGATACCATTGATTTATTGCATCGGAGATCACAGGTACTGTAGCTGAAGCGCAACCTGATGCATATTCGGGATTTGAAGTGGAGATCTGGGCATTATGGGAAAAGGAAAGGTAGTTCTTGCATTCTCCGGGGGGCTGGATACCTCCATCTGCGTCCCCCTTCTCAAAGAGCACTATGGCTTTGACGAGGTCATCACCGTTGCCGTTGATGTCGGGCAGCCCGAAGCCGATATCGAGCGTGCGACGCAGAAGGGCAGACAGATTGCCGACAAACACTACACGATCGACGTCAAGGACCGGTTCGTTGAGGAGTATATTTTCCCCTCGATCAAGGCAAACGGGTCCTATGAGGGCTATCCGATGGGCACCTCACTCGCCCGCCCGCTCATCGCGGAAGAGATCGTCAATATCACGAGAAGCGAAGGGGCCGAAGCGGTGGCACACGGCTGTACCGGCAAGGGCAACGACCAGCTGCGATTCGATTTCATTTTCAGGTCTGCCGGACTGGAAATCATCGCACCCATGAGGGAGATGAACCTCACGCGGGACTGGGAGATCGAGTATGCCCGCGAACACGGCATACCGGTTTCGGTCGGCAGGGAAAACCCCTATAGTATCGATGAAAACTGCTGGAGCAGGAGCATCGAGGGAGGCATTCTCGAGAACCCGGCGCATCATCCTCCCGAAGACATCTATGCATGGACGGTCTCCCCCACACAGGCGCCCGATACGCCCGAGACGGTCCGGATCTCGTTCGAGAAAGGTATCCCCGTGGCCCTCAACGAAGAAGACCTGACCGGCCTTGCGCTGATCCAGCGGCTCAACCTCATCGCCGGGCGGAACGGCGTCGGCCGGAACGACATGATCGAGGATCGCATCCTCGGGATCAAGGCACGCGAGATCTACGAGCACCCTGCGGCGACCGCCATTCTCGCGGCCCACCGCGATCTGGAACATCTCGTGCTCTCGCGCCAGGAGCTTGCCTTCAAACAGTGTGTGGATGAAAAATGGGCTGAACTCGGCTATATGGGGCTGGTGCATGAGCCGCTCTTTGCGGCCCTCAACGCGTTCATCGACACCACCCAGCAGCGCCTGTCCGGTACCGTCGATGTCGTGCTCTACAAGGGCAGCGTGCATGTCGCCGGCAGGAGCTCGGTTTCAGGGCTCTATTCCGATGAGATGGTCTCTTTTGACAGCCCGATGCTGGACCAGACCCATTCCGTCGGTTTCTCGGCGTTCTTCGGCCTCCAGGCGCGTATGCACAAACATATGCACCGCTAGAAGCGCCTCCTGCAGCTGTGCCCCGGGATTCGCTCCCGGGGTGCAGTCGTAGGCTGCGCTGATGGTGACGACGATGAGCGATTTCGCCGGAAACGACGGGCGCTCTTTTTCGCCATCCCGTACATCTCGTCATCGTCCGGCCCGCTGGTGTGGATCCCGGCATGGCCCTTGACCTGAAAACAGCGCTTCGTACCGGCGTCCCTGACGTGGAACGCAGCGATGGGTTTTTCCTGCAGGTTCTGCAGCGTTTTTTCATGAAGTTGGCGCATATCCGGAGCGTGGCGTCGTCGCGCACCCGGGCGGGCGGTATGGGAACCCCAATGAATTTCTGGTTGTTCGGGTGCAGCACGTCTTTCATCTCGCCGGTCAGGACTGCACGACGACTCCTCTCCCGGGTTTCGTGGTACCTCCGGGGGATGGTTGGCCCCCGACAGCACGGCGTTCTCTCACGCACGGCACCGGAGAGGAAAAAGCGTTGCCCGGGGACAGGCGACAATGGTGAGGGGGATGCGAAAAAATGAGAATGTATACAACTCGTTGATCGAATAGGTTTGGAGAATGCCTCTAGCAGGAGGGGGCTGCACGCCATCGAAGAACGTTGTTCTTCTCCATCTCGCTTCGCTCGCACATCGAAGAACGTTGTTCTTCTCCATCTCGCTTCGCTCGCACATCGAAGAACGTTGTTCTTCTCCATCTCGCTTCGCTCGCACATCGAAGAACGTTGTTCTTCTCCATCTCGCTTCGCTCGCACATCGAAGAACGTTGTTCTTCTCCATCTCGCTTCGCTCGCACATCGAAGAACGTTGTTCTTCTCCATCTCGCTTCGCTCGCACATCGAAGAACGTTGTTCTTCTCCATCTCGCTTCGCTCGCACATCGAAGAACTCCGTTTTTCTCACACTCGTTGCACTCGTGCCCGCAGGCGATAAGCCCCCGAACCAGCGTATTCTCATAGAGCGGGGGACCGGGAGTGAACCCCCCCGTCACAGATATCGTGAGACACGATTCCTGCAGAGGGCGCCATGATCCTTCGGCTCATTGATGAGCATGAAAAACGGTTATAGGCGCGCCACCAGTTCCGGTGGGTACTCTGCATACGTGCAGAACGTTTTTCATACCAGCCGATAACAATTCCTTCAGAGAACGGAACCGGTGGGTATTTGACGGGAGGGTTGCAGGACTCCTCCATCCAGCGCTTCCGGGAGATCGGGCCGATGAAAACCTACATCGCGGCACTCTTGCTTTTGCTGTTCAATCTACTGGTAAGCATCCTGTGCGGGATGGGACTGGTTGCGGTTGTGGGCACGGGGGGACAGGCAGGCATCGCCGATGCGGTTGCCGCCGGACTGGTACAGAGTACCGTTCAGCTCCCCCTCTTTCTCTCCTCTCTCGGGCTCTCTAAAACATTCGCCGGCCTTTTTGCATTTGCCACATGGTTTGTCTATGCCGTGGGCTTTTTTCAGCTGGTCACGGTGCGGGTCATCGGCCTGGAAGATTGAGGGCGTCGGTAACTGCCCGGTGCCCTGGTTCCTGACACCTCCCGGGTCGATGATGCGGCATCCTTCCGGTTGTATGGGGTCGTGGCGAAAATTTGCGTAAATCGAAAGGTATAAAGTTTTCAACAAAAAAAACGACTATTATGTGTGGTTTTTTTGACCGGTTCCGAAAGTTAAAACCAAATATTGTGGAGAGCCCCCCTCCCCCGTTTGTCGGAACCGGTGCCGGTATGAGAATGCCTGAATATCGTGTCAAACCCTATTTCATCGTCGCATCTGTTGAAATGGGAAATACCACCACCAAATGTATCCTGACCGGGACCAACCTGGAAACAGGGCGGTGTTTTATTATCCATAAAACGGTGAGCATGAGCCGGGATGTACGGCCGCCCAAACCCGGCGAGGAGGTGTTCGGGGAAACGCTTGTGGGGACGCCAATTACCCGCGAATCGGTCACCGAACTTGTGAAGGATACCCTTCTCCAGTGCCACCGGGAAGCAGGGTTGAGCATCAAGGACGACCTCGATTTCGTGGTGCGGAGCACGGGCGTCGTGGCAGCGATGGAGTCTCCGGACCAGGTGGGGGATTTCGTCATCGCGCTTGCCAACGGGTGTCTTGACGCGGGCGTCCCTCCCAAAAAGATGACACCGCCCATGTCCATCGAGAACCTTCCAAAGCGGCTCCAGAAATTCAGCTTTGCCGACAGGGTGACGTTCTGCGGCACGGTTGCCGGTGTTTCCCCGCCCATCGGGAGCTCGGGCGTCGAAATGGTGGCAAACGAGATGGAAGGGGAGCTGGCCATGGCCGGGATCAAGGAAGGGGCCAAGTGGACGACCGTCGACTTCAGGAATCCATGCATATCCATCGACTTCGGGACGACGCTCGACGGGCGTATCACCAGTGACGTGGCGAAGGATGCGCCCACACCGTTTGCAAAAACAATCGGCAATTTCTGCGGCCTTGCCGGTGCCATCCCCGATGCAATCGTGCGGGGGACCGGGCTGGTTTCGGATGCCACAGGAACAGCGCTGGACATCTTCGGAGAAAAAAGCAAAATCAGTCCTTTTTCAAAGAAGAAAAGTTCTCTTGTGCATGAGTATGAGGAGCGGTGCCATTCGCATATCGATATCCGCATCGTGCCGCCAGAGAGGAAGCGTTTCGGTCGCGTTCCGGTATTTGCCGATATCGCAAAAGAATCGGGGGTGGCGATGATCGGCTCTGACTGCGGTGTGAATAACAGCGACGCAGACAAACTTAAGGAGATCGGGGCTGAAATATATGAGAACTATGGCATGGGCATGCTCAATGAGGTCGTCGATCACGTCTGTGCGCGCATGGCGCTGCGCCTGATCGATGTCGCGATTGGCGAGGGCCTTGTGCCGCCGAATTCATCCATCGGATTTACAGGCAGGGCGGCGATTTCGGGACGAAAACCGCAGATCATTCTCGATGGAATCGCCGAGAGAGGCATTTATGAACACCCCGAGGATCATGTGGTGTTCGTGGATGACGGCCTTGCCCGCGGTGCCGCCCTCATGGGGCGGTGCATGAACTCGCTCGGCAAACCGAAGAATCCCATCGGCGGAGTCCGGGGTGGCCCGTGCATTATGGGCCGGAGAATAAAAATTGGCAAATAAGGAGTGAACATACCATGGCAGAAGAAGAAAAATTTGATATGCTGATTCCGCCGGGAACCCCCCGGACGATCATCGCCGACGTGCTGAAAAATTTCGATGTGGAGCTGGTGTCTCGCAGAGAACGCCTCTATTATGCGAATATGGAGGGCGACGTCAGGGAACTGCTCGCCTTTCGGGGGTCGAGACCGGTGGTCGAGGAAGTGGAAACCTACGTGTTCAAAAAATTAGAGGAATATATCGGGGAGGATTAATCCAGCGTTTCCTGTTTCCCGATAAGCCGGACAAGCAGCGCTTTTTGTGCGTGGAGCCGGTTTTCCGCCTGGTCCCAGATCAGGCTCTTTTCTCCTTCCATCACGTCATCCGTGATCTCTTCGCCGCGGTGTGCGGGCAGGCAGTGCAACACGACGGCATCGTCCGCCGCCTCGTCAACAAGATCCCGGTCCACGGTATATCCGGCAAATGCGGATACGCGTTCGTTTTGTTCGTCTTCGCTGCCCATTGAAGTCCACGTGTCGGTGTAGATCACGTCGGCGTCGCGTACGGCGTCGCGGGGGGTGGCGGCGATCGAGACCCGGCCCCCGCGTGCGGCCGCCTCCTCCACCAGGTCTGCCGGCGGAAGGTAGCCTTCCGGTGCGGCGACGCGCACTGCATAGCCGGCCAGTGCGGATGAGAGTATGAGCGAGTTGCAGACGTTGTTTCCATCTCCCACCCACGCAACGGTGAGATCCTCGGTAGCCCCGAAGTGCTCGCGGAGCGTGAGGATGTCGGCGAGCAGCTGGCAGGGATGCTCCCTGTCGCTCAGGGCGTTGATGACCGGAATTGTCGCATACCGGGCCATTTCTTCGATGGTGTCGTGCCGGTAAGCCCGGATCATGATCGCGGAGACATACCGGGAGAGGACGCGTGCGGTGTCCCGTATCTCCTCGCCCCTGCCGAGCTGCAGATCCTGGCTGCTGAGAAAGAGCGCGGTTCCGCCCAGCTCGTACATGCCCACCTCAAACGAGATGCGGGTTCTCGTGGAGGCCTTCTCGAATATCATGCCGAGCGTCCGCCCCGGGAGATAGGGGGCCGGTTCGCCGCCCGCTCTCGATGCTTTCAGCGAGGCCGCACTATCCAGCAGTGATTCGAGCTCCTCTTTCGAGAGATCGAGGATGGAGAGGAGGTCTCGTTTCATCGCAGTTCCCTCATATGATCGATACGCTGCTGCAGCAGATCCGCCGTGCCGATATCCCTGCGGTGACGGACTGCGCCGCGCACTGCCGCCGCCGCTGCTTCGGCCACGCGTTCCGCTTCTTCAAGGGTATCGCCGAGGCCAACGAATGCGAGGGTGCGCGAGGTCTGGGTGTAGAGTCTGCCGTCCTGCTCGACAACGTTAGCATAGTAGCGCAGTGCAGCACCCGTATCTCCGATACCGAGCGGCTCCCCCGATCTCGGGGCTTCCGGGTAGCCCTCGGGTACAATATATTTGCAGACCGATGCCTTCTGCTCGAACGTCACCGAGGAGGCGGAGAGGGATCCCTCGACCATCCTGCAGATAATCTCCGTGAAATCGGAGGAGAGGAGGGAGAGGACGTTCATCGCCTCGGGATCGCCGAAGCGGGCATTGAACTCGATCACCTTGGGCCCTTCGGCGGTGTTCATGAACTGGCCGTAGAGGATGCCCCGGTAGGGGAACCCCTCGTGGTACATGGACGTGACCGCGTCCTTCATGATGGTAAGGGCCTGGTCGTAGTCCCGGGCGGATACAAACGGCAGCCGGTGGTCCGCCATCGAATACGACCCCATACCGCCGGTATTCGGCCCGACATCACCCTCAAAAGCCCGTTTATGGTCCTGCACGAGCGGCATGGGGACCAGGTGCGAGCCGTCCACGAACGCCTGCAGGGTGAATTCCTCCCCGATCAGTCTCTCTTCAAGCACGACATCGCCGCCGAGCGAGCGGACGTATTCCTTTGCACCATCCCGGTCAAGGTGCTCGCCCATGATCCTGACACCCTTGCCGCCGGTCAGCCCGATGGGCTTGATGGCGAGGTCACCGTCATACGCATCGATGAAATCACAGGCATCCTCCCAAGCGGCAAAAATCCGGTGCCGGGGGCAACCGGCGATCCCGTGTTTTTCCATCATCGTCCGGCAGAACCCCTTGTCCGTCTCCAGGCGTGCGGCAGCACGCACCGGACCGATGCACGCGATATCCCTGCTCTCCAGGCTGTCTGTCAGGCCCGCCTCAAGGGGCGCTTCGGGACCGATAACCGCGTAATCGATTCCTGATGTTATTGCAAAATCGGTTATTTCCTTCACTCGTGTCTCTTTCGCCAGGAACACTTCCCTGGCAAGAGCGGCAATGCCGGGATTGGTTTTTGCCATGACCGAATAGAGGTGCACATCCGGATTGCGGGAAAGTGCCGTGGTGATTGCGTGCTCTCGGCCTCCACCACCGACGACAAGTATCTTCATGTCCAGTAGTATGTCGTTATGGCGTAAAAAAATTGATTATTGGGTGAGAATGTCCGAAGCCTTCACCAGTGCGGTCAATTCGATCCCGATGTCCCGCAGCGCTGCATCGGCGCCCTGTTCCCGGTCTACAACGCAGACCACCCGCCGTATCCGCGCCCCGGCATCCTGCAGGGACCGGATGCCGTAGAGAACACTGCCGCCGGAGGTTGTCACATCTTCAACCAGAAGGACCTCCTTTCCTGCCACATCCCCGATGATGTTCCCTGATTTGCCGTGCCCCTTTTCATCCCTCCGGATGATGGCGTAGGGTTTGCGGGCTGCGAGAGAGACTGCCACGGCGATCGGCACCGCTCCCACCGCGACCCCGGCAACCACATCGAAATCACCCGTGGCGGCGATGGCATCGCCGATCGCTTCCAGCAGATCCGGATTCGTGGCGGCGGTTTTAATATCCACGTAGTATCTGCTTTTCGCTCCCGATGCCAGCGTGAAGTCCCCGAACTCGATGGCGCCGCAGCGGACCAGTAGTTCTGCGATATCATTTACCATGGAACATCCTTCATTCCTGCAAGGTATCCAATGATGTTTGCTCCCCTGTGCAATAGCGGTGTTGCTACGATAATCCAGAACGCCACTGGGAGGGTGATATGTGCGGTCAGCCAGGGGAGGTCGAAGAGTGCGACCATGAAGAGCGCTCCGGCGACCAGATCGTAACTGTCCGCAAGAAACCATTTCTCTCCCCGCTTTTTATCCAATCTCCTCTTGAAAAAACTTTTCACGAGATCGCCGATCAATGCGCCGGTGGCGAGCAGCACCACCGAGGAGAGGGTGTGAATGCTGAATCCAAGGATCCCTTCGAGCCAGATGAGCAGGATTCCTGCAAGGATCCCCCCCAGAATGCCCCCAAACAATCCCCGGAATGTTTTCCCGTCGCCCAGCACTCTCCTGCCGTCGCGGAAGGTTGTGCCCAGATCGATCGGCGTGCCTCCCCCCGCGACCACGGCGATGGGATTTGGCACATACGCCGGGATCATGATCCAGAGTGCGGTCAGGAGTGCACCGGCAGCATAATCTATAAGAAGGGAATTACCAATCAATACTTCATTGGTTTGTTAGAATAGGAGCATTAAAGTATCGAAAAAGACGAAAGGGAATCACAATTCGTATATTTGAGAGGCATTTTCGTGAAAAAGACAAAGAGTATATGTCCTGTGTGTGCCAGAACACTCCCTGCTGACGTGACCGAAGAGGATGGCAGGGTATGGATTTCCCGGACCTGTCCGGACCACGGCGAATTCAAGCACCTCTACTGGTCTGATGCGAAGATGTACCGGCGTTTCGAGGCATTTGAGTCGATCGGAAACGGCGTCAAAAACCCTCAGCGGCATGCGAGTGCCGATGAGTGCCCCCATGCATGCGGGCTCTGCAACAACCATGCATCGGGAACGCTGCTGGCAAATATCGATGTAACGAACAGGTGCAACCTGAACTGTGATTTCTGTTTTGCAAATGCACGCGCCTGCGGGTACCTGTACGAACCGGATTTCGACCAGATCGTCGAGATGATGCGGATGGTCCGGTCCCAGAAACCCGTGCCCGCCCCTGCGGTGCAGTTTTCGGGCGGCGAACCGACGATGCGCGATGATATCTTCGATCTCATTCGCATGGCAAAAGAGGTGGGCTTTTCACAGGTGCAGCTTGCCACCAACGGGGTCAATATCGCCAGAAACAACGGCTATGCCCGGGAGCTCAAAGATGCGGGTCTCAGCACGATTTATCTCCATTTCGACGGCGTGACAAAAGCGACCAATCCCCAGATCGCGGTCCACGAGAGGGCGGTGAAGAACTGCTGCGATATCGAGATGGGGGTGGTGCTGGTACCCACCGTGATCAACGGCAGGAATGATCATGAGGTCGGCGCGATCATCAAGTTCGCCGCGAACCACATCCAGGCGGTGCGCGGCGTGAATTTCCAGCCGGTGGCGTTCACCGGCGCGGCGAATGACGAGAATATCCAGCAGGAGCGGGTCACCATTCCCGATCTGGCGGAGAGGATCGAGTTCCAGACCGGCGGCGCCGTCAGAAAGGACTACTTTTTCCCTGTCCCCTGCGTGATCCCGATTTCCGATCTGGTGGAGGCCTATACCGGAAAACCGCAGGTGCGGTTCACCACCCACCAGCATTGCGGGGCGGCCACCTACGTCTTCGTGACCGAGGAGGGGCTGGTGCCCATCAACAGGATGCTTGATGTGAATAAGTTTTTTGACGCCATTTCCGCGATTGCCGAACACATCAACCAGAGCGGTTCCCTCAATAAGTACATGGCACTGCTCGACGGCGTCCGCCAGATGCACACCTCGCTGAAAGGTTCCGAGACCGGGAGCACCACAACCTTCTGGAAACTGCTGGCTTCAACGCTGATTCACCAGGATTTCAAGGCATTAAAGGATTTCCACTGGAATGCCCTCTTTATCGGCACCATGCATTTCATGGACAACTATAATTATGATCTCGCACGGGTACAGCGGTGCTGCATCCACTACGCCACGCCGGACGGACGCTTGATACCCTTCTGTGCCTATAATAGCGGTCCGGTGCACAGGGAGGAGGTCTGGAAAACGTTCTCCCGGCCGATCCCTGCACCCGATCGCAAAGAAATGAGTTGATCAGGGGAAGGGCAGATCCAGCCCATCGCCGTTTTCCAGGGCTATTTTTGCGATTGCCAGATCCTGGAGGGCCAGGCCGGTTGAATCAAAAATGGTGATCTCTCTGTCGCTGTTCCGCCCTTTCTTCCCGCATACCACCTCTCCCAGCGTCCCGGCGATATCGGCGGGCGAATACAGCCCCTGCGAAATGGGGACGTTGACCTCTCCCGAATGGGTCGCCTGCTCGTAATCGTCGATGAACACCCGGGCCCGTGCGAGAATGGCGGGGTCGAGCTCCTGCTTTCCCGGTGCATCCGCACCGATGGCGTTGATATGTGTCCCTTCGGAAACCCACTCGTCGCTCACGAGAGGAGCGGTGGAAGGGGTGGTGGTGCACAGCACATCGCAGTCGCATGTCTGTTCGAGGGACGTTGCCGTTCCCTCGTACTGTGAATACCGGGAGAGGAAGGCTTCCTGGTTGCGTTCCTTCCTGCTCCAGACACGGATCTCGCTGATGTCGCATACCCTCGCAATGGCTTCCAGCTGCGTTTCCGCCTGCCTTCCGCTCCCGACAAGCCCCAGCACGATCTCGCGTTTCGGGCAGAGGTATTTTGTGGCGATCGCCCCTGCCGCACCGGTCCGGAAATCGGTCAGATCGGTCGCATTGAGGAGCGCTGTGGGCTCACCCGTCTCCGCATCGATGATCACCGTGAGCGCCATCACGGTGGGGAGCCCCCGCGTGCGGTTGCCGGGATGCACGTTGACGATTTTTACCCCCGCAATGTCGAGGCCGGGAATGTATGCCGGCATGGTCCTGAAGTCCCCCGCATCGAACGTCACGTAGACTTTCGAAGGCATCTGCACATTGCCCCTGCAGTGTTCGGCAAACGCTTCTTCGACGGTGGAGATGATCGCATCAAAAGAAAGCCCGGATTCGGGATGATGGTAGTAGTGCATAGGAGACTATGTAATCGTTTTTCAAAAAAGTGTGTATCGAATTGTCCCCGCGGGACCGGGGAGCCTCACCTGAAGGTGCATGCCGGGATGCATGGCAGTTTCGGATGCTTTTTTGCCCTGACAGCCATATGGTGGTATGCGAGAATCACTCCACACCACCGACGCAGGGAGCGTGGCATACCGACATGATCCACATCATTCAAAAACCGACCGACACGCCGGACGACAACTCCACGGGCATGGTCGCCGCGGAGCTCATGCGGCTCGGGGCATCGTGGCGCTACCTCGATCTCGAGCGCATCGATCCCTTTGCAGGCGATCTGCGGGGCGAGCTGATCTGGGTGTGCGGGATGCGGCAGGACCCGGCATCGTTTGAGCTGCTCAATATTCTCGCCATGGACAACAGGGTCGTGAACGCGCCCGACGCCATCGCCACCTGTGCCAGCAAAGCGCGGACCACGGGACTGCTCCTCAAAGCCGGCGTCGCAACGCCCGACACCCTGTTCACGTCCTCTCTTCCTGCAGCGGAATCGTTCATCGAACGCCACGGCACGGTCGTCTACAAACCCCTGTACGGCTACGACGGCAACGGCATCTTCCCGCTCACCTCGCCCGAAGATCTCCCCGCCCCTCCCTTCTACCTGCAGGAATATATCGAAAACGACCGAGATTTCCGCGTCTTTGTCATCGACGGGAAAGCCGTTGGTGCTATCGAGCGCCGATCGGACGGGTTCGCTCACAATATCCACCAGGGAGGCGCGGGGCGGGCGGTGCCGGTATCCGTGGCGATGGCGGCGATCGCCGGCGCCGCAGCACGCGCCATCGGGATCGACTACTGCGGCGTCGACCTCCTGATGCACGAGGGTGGCTTTACCGTGCTCGAAGTCAACGGCACGCCCAACTGGCACTGTATGGACGTGCCCATCCCCCGTCTTCTTGCCCGCTATCTCGTCGAGCAGGAGAAGATCCGCTGCGATCGGTAACGGGGCAGGCGGGAGATCAAAATCCCCTGTATGGCCCGGAATTCATGATTACGAATTTTTTCGTAGTTTCAGGTGAGTATTTATATCATTCTGTGCCATTTTTTCCCATGCGATCAAGAGTGCTCGGTATCCTCACGCTTCTGGGTGTGCTCATCTGCTCCTGCGGGTGCCTCTCCGTTCCTTCTGCAGGTGATTTCTCTGTATCCGACTTCTCTACCGGGACTGCCGGCAGTTCTCAGGAAATCGCCGTCCCGGCCGCGTATGACCGGAAAGCGGCGGAGGCATTTCCCGGGGCCGGTTCTGCGTCCGATGCAAAAATCATCAGGACCGCAACAGTCAGCCTCGAAGTCTCCGATTTCGAAGGAGTCCTTGAGGATCTCGAGAGCATCGGCGCACGGCAGGGAGGATACGTGTCCTCGACGAATGCGGGCGTTCCCGGCACCGGGAGCGCGTACGCCACGGTAATCCTTCGCATCCCTGCGGACGGGTTTGATGCGGCGATGGATCATATCCGGACCCTCGGGACAGTGCGAAGCCAGACGGTCAACGCACAGGAGGTGACCGAGGAGTACGTCGACCTGCAGGCGCGCCTCGCCGCACTGGAGCACCAGTACGAGCAGTACTCCCGCATCATGGAGACGGCCGAGACGGTCGAGGACATCCTCCGCGTTCAGGTCGAGATGGAGCGTGTCCAGGTCGAAATCGAGCGTATCACGGGCAGGTTACGGTACTTTGACAACCGTATCGATCTGGCGACGATCACGGTGAGCCTGCGGGAACCCACCCCGGTGGGCACCGGCATCGGCCACGACTTCGCTGCCGTGTTCAATGCGGCAATTGAAGCCTTCCTCTTCACGGTCGATGCAATTATCATCGTTTTCTTCCTGCTGCTCCCCCTGATCCTGGTCGGCGGAGGATTGTATGGCGTCTACCGGTTCAGGAAACGAAAAAAGAATGGAAAGAATGAGCCCGGAGAGCAATGAATACAATACTCTTTTAATGGAGATATTCTATCTCTTTCTGGGTTTTTTCGGCAAGTTCCTGCATTCTCGCCGCAGTTCGTGACGTGGCCGAGTATTCCACGCCGTTCATGCCCTTTGCGATATCTTTTCCGAGCACGAAGATGGCATGTTTGTGCTCCATTTTGCTTTTATGGATCTGGGTCGGTTCGACCTTGAGATTGTAATAATCGGAGAAGGATGCATTTGCTTCGGTGCGTTCAAAAAAGTCTTTGATCTCAGCCATGATCTGGTGCAGGGTAATCAGTTCTTCTTTATGCATACAACCACTTCCGCGAATCACTTTGGATAATCACAATTTGCAGAAGTATGTATAAATATATTTTCACAAAAATTATTTATCTATGGTATTTTCAGCAGCTTGACCGACACAGGCTTTTTTATAATACCCTGAAAGTCACGCGCCGCAATGTACTCAAACCCCTGCGCGGTCAGCAGATCGAGCAGGCGCTGGTTCACGATCCCGTCGGTCACGAGGCCGACGGCTTCATTCTCCAGCGCCTCGATCTCCTTTTCCAGATCCTCGATGTGCGCTTCCTTCACCATATCGTAGCCTGATGAGAGAAAACGAACGTTCGTGGTGCCCTTGACGGCGGCGGCATGGTCAACGAGGGTTTTCGGCCCGTAAGGCTGGCCGGCATCCTGTTTCTTTCGGACCACGGCAGCGGCACGTGAGTGCCTGATGTCCTCGCCGACCGGGACGGGACGGGGGATGCTTTTCTGGTTCGCATCTTTTTGTTTCCCCATATCCGCCTGCTGTTCGGCGACAAATTCTACCGGCACCTTGTTGCGGAGCGCTTTGACGATCTCTTTCCGGGTCATCTCCTCGACGCTCCGGCCGCGGGGGCTGATCGCCACATAATCGATGTCCGCAACCTGGAGCAGTTCCGAAAGGATGAGATCGCCGCCGCGGTCGCCATCGAGAAACGCGGTCGCCGTCTTGCTCTCGCAGAGGTTGATGATCGTTGCGGGGACCTTTGTCCCCTCCACCGCAACCGCGTTTTTGATCCCGAACCTGAGGAGATTGACCACATCCGCCTGCCCCTCCACCACAATTATGGCATCGGAATCGATCACGTTTGGCCCTGCAGGGAGTTTTTCCTCCCCGATCGTACCTGCCTTTTCAATGCGGGAATATTCCCTGACGATGTCGATCAGCTCGTTCGAGTCGATGGCCCCCTCGTCAAACCGCTCGAGGAGGATCTCCTTCGCCCGGTCGATGATGATGCGCCGTTTGGTGATGCGGATGTCCTCGATCTTCTCGATGGCGACCCGTGCATTGCAGGGGCCGACGCGGTCGATGGTCTCAAGCGATGCTGCGAGGATGGCCGTTTCCGCCTTATCAAGGGAGGAAGAGATCAGGATCTCGCCACTGGTCTCTCCTTTTTTGCTTGCGATCTGTACATCAATCCTGCCCACTCTTCCCGTTCTCTGTAAATCGCGCAGATCAAGGTCTTCGCCGAGTAATCCTTCGGTCTGGCCGAATATTGCCCCGATCACGTCGGATTTCTCGACCACCCCCTCTGCTTCAAGGTGCACGTGAATAAGATACTTCGTAGTTTCTGGTGAGTACAATAATCATCGCCTCCGGATCCCACCGTGCAGTCGCGGTGGTGAATACAAAGCATGATAAACCTGAACATAGGTCAGATGTCTATAGTTGCTAAAATTATTTAAATCGATTCATCACTCTGCGCCGTAAAAAATCGCAATAAAGGCTATTTTAGGAAAAAGGACGTCTCAGGGGAATACGGGCAGCGGGTGACGGCCTGTCGTACACCCTCCGCGCTGCAGCATGGCTAGGGTGCGTGCCCGGGTGCAAAGGCGGGGGAAAGCCGTGCGATCACCTCGTCCTTTGTCATCATCTCAATCCTGACGCGCTTCTGTGACGATGTGGCGCCGCTGATGATGGCGACATCCGCCTTCGGCACGCCGAGCGCAGACGCGACTGCCGCCTGAATTGCCTTATTTGCTTTGCCTTCGACCGGGGGCGCCCGAATCTGGCACGAGATGCTCTTCCGCCATTCGTTGTATCCGGCCGGAAAACGGTCTTTCCTGGCTCCCGGACTCACGTCAAGCGAAATGATTGCGCCAGTTTCGTCCTCCTGTATGGCCTGTGCGAACATGGGCGGTTCTCCGTACGGCGAACGTCATGAAAAGGGTGTCGCCCGGCATTAACAAACATGGATCACGAGTGGCTGGCGCCGTTCTTCACCTGTTTTTACCCATTGCCGGGCGTTGCCTGTCGCATACCTGGGTTGTCCCGAAGTTCATATCCAGGCATCTGCCAATCGATCACCCGGGGACCTATAGATGTGCTGTATCGGCATGTACATGTACGTCGCCTTCGCATATATATCCACGTCCCGGGAGCCACGCGCCCCGTATCCCGGCATACTCCCCCTTCTGCAGGGCGAGGTGCCCGCCGGCGATCACGGTGACGGGGAACGCGGCCTGCATGCCCTCGTAGGGCGTCCACCCCGCTTTGCTGTGGAGCAGGTCTCCCCGGATGGACGAGGCTTCTTTCGGGTAGAGTGCGAAATCCGCCCGGCACCCTTTCGAAAACCCCGGGGCCTCTATGCCGAGGATCCTCGCCGGGGCATGGACGGTCTTTGCAAGCAGGGATGCGAGGGTGACGGTCCCCCTGTACACCTCCGCAAGCAGGAGCGGCATCATCGTCTCGACCCCGGGGATTCCCGAGGGTGCGGCGGAGAATTCCCCCGCCTTCTCCGCGAGGGCGTGGGGCGCATGGTCGGATGCGATGACGTCGATCCGGTCCCAGCGTGACCAGAGGCGTTTTCGTTCCGGATCGCTGCGCAGCGGCGGGTTGACCTTTCCCCGCGCATCGGTGGGCGCGAACCGTTCCCGGGAGAGAAAGAGGTGGTGGGGTGTTGCCTCCACGCTCCCCCGGGCGGCATCGACCGATCCGGCGGATGAGAGGTGGCAGAAGTGAAGGGAAAGGGTCTGTGGCCGCATCCTGCTTATCTCCTCCACGATTTTCCGCTCTCCGTGAGCCGGGCGCAGGGCATCGTGCGCGGCGAGGGTTGCATCGACACCGGGAAGGCTTTCCTCCGCATGGACGGTCATGGGTGCGCCGAGTGCGGCGATACGTCCCATGAGGATGCGGAGATCCCCCATGCCCACGGCGTCGCCGTAACTCGACGGTGCGGCGAAGGTCTCCCCGAAGGCAAGCGCTCCCGCCTTCCACATCCCCTCGATATCGGCAGCGGGGGTGACCGCGGCGTTGACCCCGAAGTTGCAGAGACAGGCTGCCGCTGCCTCCCGCACCCGCGCCGAGAAGAGGTCTTCGGTGGTGAGGGGCGGGAGGGTGTTCGGCTGGTCGACCACGGTGGTGACCCCGCCCGCAAGGGCGCTCATGCTCCCCGTGCGCCAGTCTTCTTTGTGGGCCTGGCCGCCGCCGCGCATGTGGACGTGCATGTCGACGGCGCCGGGAAGACAGAGCAGGCCCGAGCAGTCGACGACCTCCTCCGCCCGGGTCCCTGCGCCCACGTGGATGACCTTTCCTGCGGCGATGAGGATGTCCGCTCTCCTCCCTCCCGGGAGCAGCGCACCTTTCAGCAGGAGTTCGCCTCCCTGCACCTCCATGTCCGATCGACTCTCCCGGGTGTCTCTATCCCCGGATGCATTCCTGCGTCTCATGATTTATACCCTGATCTCGTCTCTTTTCACATAATAAACTTCAACAAAATGACTGGGGTGGTACCGGAGTTTTGCCTCCCGGAGGCCGGGGACCCCGAGGTCCGATTCCCTGTTGATCCAACGGGCCTCATCAAAGAGTGTTCGTGCGGTTTCCTGGTTGATGCCCTTGTAGATCCCCGGGCAGTCGGGGAGCGCCTTTTCGAAATGCACCACGGCCGTGTCCCGGTCGAGCATCTCATAAACGGCCATCGCGGAAACCTGCCCGTCAACCCGCAGAAGCAGCCCCGAGAGGTCCAGTGCGAAAAAATGGTCCATGGCGAACATGACCGCCCCCTTTTCGTTGCCAAGTACGGGATTTTCATCGCATTCCTTCCATATGCACCATTTTTCAAGAAACTCCTGCACGTCTGGAAGGTTGTCGGCCGTGATTGCCTCGACGTCATAGATGCAGTTGCTCCTGAACCTGTTCAGGTGCCGCCGGATGGAGAGATATTTTTTGCCGGGAAGGGTGGCGAGCTCGGCGGTTGCGTACACGTAATCGAAAAAGTTTCTGTCCGGATAGGCGGGTGTTGCGGAGAAGCGCCGTTCGAACACCTCTTTTGCCTTCTCGCCAAAAAGGTAGAATGCATTTTCTCCCCCCGCGCGCGCGGCAAGGGAGAGCACCTGTTTGAGAACGGCATGGTTGACCGGACCCGCCATGATCCGAAACGAGGTCTCGTTGTCGATTGTAGTGGCAACGACCGGGGTTCTTTCCACGAGCGCATAGCGGTAGTCGGCGTAATGGTTCCAGCACACCATATTGGTGAAGGTGTTGTCGCTGTGCACCGGCGGATACTTTCGCTGGATGCGCCGGAAGGTATCCCTGTCCTTGAGTGTAACCGGCTGGAAGTCATCGAGATGCAGCATCATAGCGGCTCCGTGTGCCATAGAGGAGGGGTACATGGCCGTCCAGCGGTGCAAACCCCGCTCCCCGGTAGAATCCGTCTGTGCCCGGCTCGGCAATACAGCCGATCCATCCCAGACCCGCGGCAAGGCACTCTTCGACTATCCTGTCAAGGATACGCCTCCCGATGCGCTTCCCCCGCATTGACGACCGCACCACGAGGTCCTGGATATAGGCGTCTGATACGCCGTCCGAGATCGCCCGGCCCATCCCTATCGCCTTGCCCGTCGCAGTGTCGACGGCGACCACGAAGAGAAAACTCCCTTCGATGAGCTTATCGAGACGGGTGGGATCCCAAATCTCATCCCACCACCCTCCTTCCCGGTAGAGATCGGCGATCTCTCCTGCGTCCCATGAACTGACACGCAGGATGCGCACGCTGTCCCACTCATCCGTTCGGTCCTTCGGCTCCATTGGTTAACGGTCTCAATTTGGCATGCCGCATGATATATCCCCCTGCTCCGTCCGCGGGAGATGGGATGCACCCGCGCCGGGGCCCTTCCCCGGCGGGAAAAAAGACTGCCCTGCCGGTTTCGCCGTTCAGCAGACCCGCGGCACCGGGTCGCCGATAGGAGCCTCGATAAACCGTTCGCCGCCGATCCCGGTTTCCATGATCACATGGCCGCCGCCGGTCACCGTCCCGACGATCACCGCATCCCGCCCGTAGCGGTGTGACCTGAGCGCTTTGAGCACCGATTCCGCATCTTCAGCGGCGACCCCCATGATCACCTTGCCCTCGTTTGCCACCTCGAGGGGGTCGATGCCCAGCATCTCCGAGGCGCTTTGTACGCTTCTTCGGATGGGAAACTCCTCTTCCCTGATGCGCACGCCCACGCCGCTTTTGTGCGCCATCTCGTTGATGGCATTGGCAAATCCACCTCGGGTCGGGTCTTTCATCGCATGGATCTCGCCTGCGCCCAGCGCCGTTTCGATCATCGGCCAGAGGGGTGCGACATCGGAAGTGATCTGTTCGCCGAGGTCGAACCCTTCGCGGTGGCACATGATCGCCATGCCGTGGTCCCCGATCGTCCCGCTGACGATGATCGCATCGCCGACCATAAGGCCGTTGTCCCTGATGGGCCGCTCGGCGATGCCGATTCCGGCTGTGTTGATCGCGATCTTGTCCAGTGCCCCGCGTTCGAGCACCTTGGTGTCGCCGGTCACCAGCGATGCGCCGCACTCCCCCAGCGCCTCGTCCATCGAGCGGACAATCCGCTCCAGATCCGCTACCTCGAACCCCTCCTCGAGGATCATCCCGCACGACAGGGCGATGGGTCGCCCTCCCATCACGGCAAGATCGTTGATCGTCCCGCACACCGCGAGGCGGCCGATATCGCCGCCGGGGAAGAATATCGGCTGAACGACATGGGAATCTGTCGTGAACACGAGATTGATACCCCCGATCGGGATCACCGCGCCGTCATCAAGCGATTCGAGCCCGATGCCCCCTGCGTTGTTGTGGGAAAATTTTGTCAATGTCTGGAGCAGCTCTCCCATCACTTCCCCGCCGGCTCCGTGCATCAGGTTAACTCTCATCATCATCAACTTCGATCTCGATATTGGTCACGACAATTTCCCTGCCTGCGATGACCTCGGGCAATCCCCCGCACCCGGGGCAGACAAAATATTCGCCTCCCTCGTACCCGCAGGCACACCTGACCCTGACGGCCACCTGCCTGTACTCGAGTACGGCGTTGTGGAACACGGGGTCTTCTTCCCGGATGACATCGAAAAGAAATTTTACCTGCTCGGGGTTGACCATCGTCATTTCGCCGACATCGACGAAAATTTTCCTGACTTCCGTTGCATTATGCTCGTCTGCCGCCCGTTTCGCCGTGGCATATACATCATAGGCGACACTGTATTCGTGCATCACTCCTCCATCGCCGCGTAGAACTGCCGGAACAGTTCACGCGTTTCCAGCGCCTCTTCTCTGCTGAGTTTCTGGATGGCAAAGCCCACATGGACGAGCACGAATTCCCCCACTTCAACATCGACCAGATCCAGACGCACCTCCTGCCTGAGATCACCGTAATCGACCACGCCGATGTTTCCTTCCTTGATTTCCAGCACTTCAGCCGGTACTGCGATACACATGGGTTCCTTCACCTGGCAGTACTACTTTCTCCTGCCAGATACATTAATACATTGATTGGATCAGTGTAATTCTCACGCAATGGCGTGATTTGTGTGCGGGAAGAATAAAGGGAGAACGGTGGTCTCCCCTCTCCGGCAGCCCGCCCCGGGACCGGTCAGAAGGCGACCGTGATGGGTATCATTTGAGCAGGTGAAGCCGTAGTACGCCGTTGCATGCGTTGCAGACATAGTATTCCTGTGTCCAGCACGAACTGCATGCCCATCTGCCGCAGAGGACGCATTGCTTCAGCTCGGCGAGAGGTGCCGGAGTGGTACAGAGTTCACAGGTGTACCGGGAAAAGCTGCCCTGATCACGGAGGGGGAGGTCTCCCTGCGGGCGGATGGGAGTGATCTCCCGTTTCAGGCGGAAAAACAGGTCCTTCTCCCCTCCCGCCCCCGGGCTCTTAATCGACCCCGGATTCCGCTTCCAGAACATCCAATCGCTTCTCCATCTCTGACAGTGTTGCGGTCATCTCGTCACGAAATCGCTTCAGCCTCTCGACCTTCAGCTCATCTTCCGAGAGTTCTGTCGCCTTTTCCGCCTTGAACGTATTTAATTTCGGTTTCGTGATCAGCGAATATTCTTCCATCAGCTGATCGAGGCGCCGGTCGAGGTACAGATCCACGCGGCTCTCCATGGGACGCGAGAGCGAAATCGGTCCTGAAGATCCACGGAAGAAGTAGTAGAGGAAGAACGCTATCAGGGCGATGATGACGATGACGAGAATGACGAGAAGAACTTCCAGGCCGGTCACTGTTTCGCCTCCTTCAGCCGTTCGATCCGATTCTCGAGGTCGGTCAGTTTCACATCCGCCATCTTCTCGAAGTCGTCCATCGACCGGATATCGTCCTCGATGACCCTGAGCCGGTGTTCGATGTCAGCTGTTTCGAACCGCGTGGCGAGCTGCCACTCGTCCATGATGGATGCCATGCGTCTATCGAGGTAGGTGTCCATGTACGAATCCATGCCCGTCATGACTGCTCTACCTCCTTCAGTGCTGCATCGACAGCCAAAGCGCGTTGTTCAAGCCTGTCTCTTCCGGATTCCAGCCCTTTGATCTCCCTGCTGATATCCTCCAGCCTCTTTTCGAAGACCGCGAGGTCGTGGGCGGTGACCAGCCCCCATTCATCGACGATGGCCTGCATGTGCGTATCGAAATACCGATCCAGACGCTTTTCCAGCGTGGGGAGCCGTTCTTCGGAGATTGAAGGAGTCCGGGAGATGTCAGTTGCCGGCAATTCTCGTTTGTGTCCCTTTCCATATACCGTGGAATACACACCGTTCACCTCAGTTTGATTTCCTCTTCGCGGATGCGATCCAGCATTTTGTCGTACTTCCTGTCCTTTACCTGGTTTTCCAGCCGCTGAATTCTGCTCTCAACCGTTTTCTGCTTGCCGAAGATATCGGTCTCGAGTTCGGCGTTTTCAGCCTCTAACGTGCGCAGTTCTCCCAGTTTTTCGTCGGAGAGCTTGCTGTAAGGCTCGTCCCGCATGCTCATCTCAGACCTGATCAGGTCCAGTTTCTCCCTGTCCAGATCAATCTGGGCAAGGCGCGGCTGGTTGCGCCATATGCGCAGTTCTTTGATGATAAAATAGATGATGATCAGTCCGACGAAGATGAGGAGGGCATAGATGACAGAATCATTCACCGGTAATGCCATGGCTTCTCTCCATCATACCTTCTTCTTCTGCATTGGTGTTGTTTCAGGCTCGCCGGCTTCCTCCTTCTTCCCGGCGATCTTCTTTGACACCGAACTGACGCCTTCCCCGACGCTCTGCGTCGTTTTTGCCGTGGCCGCTTTGAATTTTTCGGTAAGCGTGGGCGTTTTTCGGGCGGTAACCACGGAGCCTTCCCGCAGTCCCAGCTTCTCCATGTCGCCGGCATCCATCCTGACGACACCCTTTTCCACCATCGCATCAGCGTAGACGCTCACGCTCATCGGTTTCACGTCAGGTTCACCGTAGAGGTCGATTGTGTCTCCCTGTTCGATTTCAAGCATTCCGAGCACGGATTCGTGTACCCTCACCCTGCCGCGGCTGGGTACGGCCCGCACCTGTACTTTGAGGCCGATTCCTTCCATGGACTAGAGATACATCTTGTATTATATAACTATTTACATATATTGATAGGCAATTTGTAATATCTTTCAATTCTATGCCAGGATGGTTTTCATCTTCGAAAGAGCGCACATGCTGGCACCCTCAACCGGAGCGAATCCGGCGTGCGGCGCCCGGTTTCATCGCACCGGTGCGGGAAAGATGTCCCTGCGTCCTGAATGCAGCAACAGTGCACTGCATGGATCATTTACAATGAAAAGAAGCGCCGGGAAGGAGATTTGAACTCCTGAGGTGCCGAGCACCAGTGGCTTTCAAGGCCACCGCCTTACCGGACTAGACTATCCCGGCTCCCATAAGTGTTTGCGGTCCGGGGTAAAAAAAGGTGTTATCTCCTGAAATACATCAGGCAGGCAAGAACGACTGCGAGGAGCACGAGGGCGGCAGGGAGCGGCGATTCCGGTGTGGATGTCGCCTCGGGGGCATCACCGAAGATGTGTGCCGCTTCGGGCGCTATCGTAACCGAATCAACATTTTCGGCATAAATAGTCACCGTTTCCTCGTCATTGAACCGCACCGGATACACTTTGAGGTACACGGTCCCCCCCTGTGCGGACAGGCGGACCTCCTCGGGGTTCAGTCTGCCCTGGGTGTTGACCTTTTTGAGCGTGCCGTCTTCATCGACGTACTCGACCACCCAGTCGACCCCGGCGGAGGTGGTGATGCGCACCCCGCCGTCCTGCGTAGCCACCGCAAAAAATGCTGGATTTTCTCTTGAAGCATCTGCTGTGGCCTCGACAATGGAGATCGCAGGAGCGGAGGTCGGCTGCGTGGTCGGCGGTGCCGTCGCTCCCTTTACCGTGAACGTTTCCGTGGTGATCAGGCCGCCCGCATCGGAGAAGGTGACCTCATAGGGCCCGGTCTCGCTGATCTGCACGTCCGCCGTGAAACGACCGGAGGCATCGGTGGCCACATATGCCGGGCCGAATACGGCTCCTGCCGGTCCGACGACACCGATTTTCACCGCGGAATTCGGCTTTTTCTCGATCGTTCCCGCGATCAGGAGGGTGTCGGCAAAGCCCTGGACGAGGGGCGAGGTGACGGCGATCTCACCGGAACGGTCGATAAACGTGATCACCTTCAGCGTATCGGAACTCGAGCCGAACTCGTACCGGATATACTCGCGGTCGACATACAGCGTCTTCTCCTCGATCTCGACCTTGTAGACGCCACCCTGCAGTCCTGCCGTCTCGAACGCAACCGACCATTCGCCACCATCCTGGATGGTGAAGGATTGTCGCTCGATTTCCCGTGCTCCCCGGTACAGCACGATATCGGTGGTGAACCCCGGGGGGAGATTGCTGGTGCCGGATAGTGCAAGCGTCTCACCGACAGAGAGCTCTGTCGGGCAGTCGCAGTTGATGAGATAGGCTGCTGACGGTACCGCCAGGGCCAGTGCGACAATCAACAGACAGGCGATCTTTTTCATGAACAAACGTCAACTACTATACTGTTAATGATATCTTTTTTCAACGAGAAACCACTCGCATGCTGGAAAGGAAAGGATGTATACCGTGGATCCGTGCTCGATTGCCTGACGGTGATCTTCAAGACCGGCGGGTGTTCGTGGAACCGCTGCCGGATGTGCGGCTACCGCCACGAGCGCTATCCCCCCATGGCCCCGGCGGACCTCACCACGCGACTTGTAGCGCAGATGGCGTGGGTGCAGCGAGAGTATCCGCAGTCGGATTACCAGATGGTCAAGATCTTCACCTCGGGCAGTTTTTTTGATGCGGATGAGGTGCCTGCATCCGCCCGCCGGGCGATTCTCGCGGGCTTTCGGGGTAAACTGGTCATTGCCGAGACGCGGCCCGAGTACGTCGCTCCCGGGGCGATACGCGAGGGCCGCGAACTCATTGATGATGGTTCGTGGGATTGCCCGCTGTACGTGGCGACGGGCCTTGAGACCACCAGTGATTTCATCCGGGAAAAGTGCATCGACAAGGGGTTTCGCCTGCGGGATTTCCACGATGCGGTCGCGGCGGCGAGAGCGGGGGGCGCGGGCATGAAGACCTACCTGATGATGAAGCCCCCGTTCCTGACCGAACGGGAAGCGATGGACGACATGCAGCGCTCCATCGAGGAGGCGGCGCCGGTCTCCGACATGATCTCCATGAACCTCTGCACGGTGCAGAACCGCACCGATGTGGAGTACTACTGGAAGAGGGGGATGTACCGCCCCCCCTATCTCTGGAGCGCTCTGGCGGTCCTCGCAGCGGCGCCGGTACACGTTTCCTGCGACCCGGTCGGGGGAGGAAAGAAACGCGGGCCGCACAACTGCGGGTCCTGCGATTTCGATATCGTCAGGGGGATCCGGGAATATTCCCTTTCAGGGGACCGCGATCTTCTTGCCGCGCTGATGGAAACCGAATGCCGGTGCAAAGAAGAGTGGGAGTTCGTGCTCGCCGGCGAGAGGCCCTACTGCATGCCCCTCACCCGGTGAAATCCCCGGAGCCGTTTTTCCAGTCCTGGTCGCGAAGGTGTTTTGCGAGGAGCGGGAGGAACGCGCCCACGTCGCTCACGACCCCGATCGCCTGGTGGGTGCCCCTGTCCATGAGTTTGGTGACCGATGCGGGATTGATGTCCACGCAGATGGTTTTGACATAACTGGGAAGACAGTTGCCGATCGCCACCGAGTGCAGGAGGGTGCCGATCATGATGACCATGTCAAGATCCCGCAGGTACTCGCGCATCACGTCCTGCGCCTCCATGACGTCGGTGATCACGTCGGGGAGGGGCCCGTCGTCGCGGATGGAGCCTGCAAGGACAAACGGCACATCGTTTTTTACGCACTCGTACATGATGCCGCACCCGATGATGCCCGCATCAACCGCGTCGCGGATCGAACCGGCCCTGATCACCTCGCTGATGGCGTAGATATGGTGCTTGTGCCCTGCGGTGACGAGCGTTGCCGTGTCCAGGTTCATCCCGAGGGAGGTCCCGAAGATATTGTACTCGATATCATGGGTTGCAAGGGCATTGCCGGCAAAGAGGGCGTCGACGTACCCGTTCCTGATGATCTCGGCGAGTGCCGGCGCAGCGCCCGTATGCACGATGGCAGGGCCGCCCACGACGCCGATTTTGCCGCCCCGCTTTTTCAGGGCGATCATCTCGCGGGCGATCTGTGCGATGATGGTCTCGCTGGGACGCTCCGATGAGACCGTGCCGTGCATGAACTCGAAGGTGCTGACCTTCCGGGGGCGCTCCGGGGGAACCACCCTGACGCCTTCCTCGCCCATCACGACATAATCGCCCGTTTTCAGTTTTGACATGGGTGTGCAGACGGCGCTTCGCTCCTCCCTGTCCACCACGATCAGGCAGTCCATCTCGATGCGCTCCACGGGAGTCCAGGCGCCGGCGCATTTCACATACGTCGGGTGGTTGGTCGTCGAATAGAAGCCCTTCGGGACGACACGGTCTGCTTCTGCGGCTTCGAGCCGTGCATCCTCCACTTCGAGCAGCCGGGCACCGAGGCGGTGCAGTTCGCTCATGATGGCGTCGAGACTTGCCTTGTCGGGGGCGGTGACGGCAATGCGTGCGTAACTGGGATCGGTTTTACGCTTTCCAATGTCGAACTGCGTGGTTTCAAAATCACCGCCCATATCCATGATCTTGTCAAAAATCTGGGTGAGGATCCCCGAGTCGATGATATGGCCCTCGAGCTCGAATTCCCGGCTTCGCTCCATACCCATTACGTCGGTGATGCTCCCTAATATGACTTATTGTACCGGTAGACCGGCATTCGCAAAACAACGGAGTATACTTCGACATCGGCATCCTCCGGGAGGCCGGGGCCGGCTTTCAGCGGCAGAGGTGCCGCCGGACGGCCTGCAGCTCTTCGCGCGTGTTGACGTTGAAGGCGATCCGGCGATCGGTGATGACGAGTTTGTTTTCGTCCTGCTCTACGGCGATGCGATCCCCGCGCAGGATATTGATGCCTGCGGGGCATACCTCTCTCCCGCCGATGCGCTCGACATAGCTCGTCCGGCAGTTGTACTGCCGGCAGATGCTCAGGGGAACCCATGTCGATAGGGCGTCGTTGCCGGATCGTGCATACTCCTCGCCGATGCGGGCGATGATCCCGGGAGTGAGGCACGGGAGGTCGGAAACACAGGTGAACAGGGGGGCGCATTCCCCGAGTTCCTCCACCGCCTCGATGAGGTCCTCGACATAGCCTCTCCCCCCCGCGGCGATGAAGGGGATGCTGTGTGCCGTGCACCAGTTCCTGGTAAAGGGCGTCTTTGGCGATGCGACCACGACCGCCTCGTGACCTGCCTGCTCGAATGCTTCAATGATGTACCTTACCATCGGCCTGCCGCAGATGGTGACGAGCGGTTTTTCTCCCATCCCGAGGCGGGTGCCGCCGCCTCCGGCCATAATCAGCGCAAGCATGCTTCCAGTGCCCCGACGAGCTGCCGGTTTTCCTCGCGGGTTCGCACCGCCACCCGTATGGATTGCGGGATTCCGAACGACGCGCAGTCACGGACCACCACGCCATGGGCAAGGAGGCGGCCGGCCAGATCCGCGGCGGGCTCATCAAGATCCAGCAGGATGAAGTTCGTGGCCGAGGGGCGGTGGGCAATGCCCAGTGCGTCGAACGCATTTGTCAACCATTCCCGCTCTGCGGTGATGGCCCTTCTCGACGCCGCAAGGTCGTCGCTCCGCGCCAGGCAGCGGACCGCAAAATCCTCGGCGAAACTGTTGACCGTCCACGGTGGGCGTATCGTCTCGATCGCTGACGCGAGATCCGCGTCCCCGCACCCGAATCCGACCCGCAGGCCGGGGACGGCGAACGATTTGGTCAGCGACCTGAGCACGAAGAGGTGGGGTGATGCGATGTCAATGACCGACTGGTGCGGGTCGGCGAGATCGATGAATGCCTCGTCGATGCAGAGTATCTGGTCGTAACGTTCGGCCTGTCGGAGCAGGTCGATGACGCGGTCCCGTGAAAGGAGCGATCCTGTGGGGTTGTTGGGATTGCAGAGAAACCGCACCTTCGCATCCGCCGGATCGGCGACCTCTCCGGCACCTGCGAGCCGGGCGGAAACAAGGTATTCCCCGAAGGTGGGGTGGGGGATATACACCCCGTCGCCTGCAGACAGGGCTGCATAGCAGAAGGATCTGATAAGCTCGACCGATCCGTTGCCGACGCTGATCTCCTCGATATCCCGCGCAATCTGGTGGGCGATGGCCTCTTTGAGCCGGTGGTAACTGTCGTCGGGGTAGGATGCCAGCATGGAAGCGTCAGGGATCCACCCGATTTCGGGAGGGAACGGATTGAGGTTCGCGCCAAAATCGAGAAGATTTTTACCGGTGATCTCCCTCAGCCTTAGAATCCTGTCGCCGTGTATCACTTTGTGCGGAATATCTTTTCTCACGGTGAGACTCCTTTTTTAAAAATATAGAGTATTCCGCCATAAAATGATTGTGCGCAGGTGATCATCACAATTAATAATGTTTATATATTATGCCTGAATATGAATGCTTGTCTGATTTGGGTCAGTCGTAAGGATGTCAAGCGTCTGACATGCGACAGACAAAAAGCTGCCAATCGTCAGACACGGAGAACATGGATGAAGCGAATCACGATCCGACTCCCCCCCCAGCAGGTGTCCATGCTTGAGAAGCTGGTCGAGGCAGGCGAGTTTCCGACCGTATCCGAGGCCGTGCGATACGCTGTCCGGGAACTCATCGAGAAACACGCTCACCGTGTACTGAGAGACAGCGAACAAATCTCATTTGAGGTGTAGGAGGGTTTTGATGCAGAACATTATCAAAAAGGCTCTTGATTATTCCGAACAGGAAAAATTGACCAACAAGGATCTTTTCGGAGAAGACGAAACGTTTTCAGGACAGCCGCGTATCGTGATCGTCGGGTGCGGCGGTGCGGGTAACAACACCATCAACCGGCTCTATCACATGAAGGTGAAGGGCGCCGAGACCATTGCCGTCAATACCGACAAGCAGCACCTGGAGATGATCCAGGCCGACAAGCGCGTCCTCGTCGGGAAGTCACTGACCAAGGGGCTCGGTGCGGGCGGCTTTCCCGATGTTGGAAAGCGTGCGGCGGAAATGGCACGCACAACGCTTGAGAACCTGCTCGAATCCGCAGACCTTGTCTTCGTGACCGCGGGCATGGGCGGCGGCACGGGCACCGGTGCAGCCCCCGTGGTCGCGCAGATCGCAAAAGAGCAGGGCGCCATTGTCGTCGGGATGGTCAGCTATCCGTTCCAGGTCGAAAAGGCGCGCCTGCTCCGCGCGGAAGAGGGGCTCGAGGCGCTCTCGAATGCTGCGGATTCCGTCATCGTGCTCGATAACAACCGCCTGATGAGCTTCGTGCCCAATCTCCCCCTCGGACAGGCGTTCTCCGTCATGGACCAGCTGATCGCAGAGACGGTCAAGGGCATTTCGGAGACCATCACCGAGCCGTCGCTCATTAACATCGATTACGCAGATGTCCGCGCCACCATGAGCAAGGGCGGCGTCGCAGTCATGCTCGTCGGCGAGAGCAAGCAGCAGAACAAGGCAGAGAGCGTCGTTCACGAGTGCCTCAACCACCCGCTCCTGGACATCGACTACCGCGGCGCGACCGGTGCGCTCATCCACATCACCGGCGGCAGCGACCTTGCGCTGCAGGATGCAGAGGAAATCGCCAGTTCGCTGACCTACGAACTCGACCCGCATGCGGACGTCATCTGGGGCGCGCGGATCAACAGCGAGTACGAAGGCAGGGTCCGCGTGATGGCGATCATGACCGGCGTCAAGAGCGCACAGATCCTCAGCCACCGCAGCAGGATTGCCGAGCCCGCTCCCCGCAGCAATTTCGGCGGTTTCCAGTCCGCAGGACGAAGGTCGGCCATGGATGCCACCAGCGGCGGACTGATCGACCAGATGTAAAGGTGTCGCACGACACTCCAAGAGGTTGAAGTTTCAGCACATACGCGGTGATTGGCAATTCCGGCACATGAGATGGGCCCCCACCTCCCATATCAATTCCACACTGCCTCTTCGTGGCCATCTCACCAATACCGCACCGCATCTCTTTTTTTAGCGATCTTCCCCGGGCTCTGGCGGGTGCGCACGCGGATGCACGCGCTTCGGTGTCGGCGGAAAACCGTGCCTGGAATCCGAAATACTTAATAGGCCGGATAACATTTGAATAATAGAAATTACTGTACATCCCTTCGGGATAACCGGGAGATACAGCAATCGGGCCAGAAACACGAGGATTGCCCGGATCATGAAAGGTAGCGTCGGTTGAACATTGAACAGCCTGAAGAACACGCACTCTCTTTCTCCGGCATTTTCCACTCATCTCTGCCTCCGATGACAGAGCGCTCTGCATTCGCCGCATTCCCCTCTTCCCGAAGGACAGGTGGGCGGTATCGAGTTCAAGGATTGGTTGAGCATGTTGAACGAATTGATTGATAAACGAAAAAAGATCCTTACTGATTCTGAGAAGCACAAAGAAGAGAGAAACCGGTTGAACGCCCTTGCGAGCCAGTACGCACGGGAGCGCAACACTCTCAACAACCAGACCCGTGAATGTGTGGAAGAGGCGCAGAAGCACAAAGAGCTCCGGGACAAAAACAACGACGAAGTGCAGAAGCTCAAAGACGAGCGCAATGTTCTGAATGACCAGGCGAACGTGCTTTTTGAAGATATTGACAAATTCAAAAAGGAGCACGGCAGCATCAAGACTCGCGGGATCAAGGAGATCCAGAAGCAGATCGAGTACATGGAGTTCCGCCAGCAGACCGAGGTCATCAGCACCGACAAAGAGCGCGAGCTGATCGAAAAGATCAAGCAGATGAAATCATCTGTGCGGGAGCAGGAAGCCGAGCTCGAACAGAACAAGGAGATGCGCACCAAGCTCCAGGAAGCCCGTGACCTGCGCAAACAGGCATCCGATATCCACGCAAGGGTTACTGAGGTGGCGGATCTCGCCCAGCAACACCACGACCTGATGGTTGAGTGCTACCGCAATGCCGACAAATCGCGCGAAGAGGCCGACGAGATGCACAAGAAATTCGTGGAGGCGCAGGAATCTGCCGATGCGGAACACAACCAGTTCATCGCCTGCCAGAAGGAGCTTCGGGACTACGACAAGGTCATCGGCGGGCTGCGCAAGAAAACCAAGAAGACCCGGATCACCCGGGAACAGAAAGAAGTCCGCAAAGAGGCCGAACGGGTATTCCAGCTCTTCCGGAGCGGCGAGAAGCTCACGACCGACGATATCCTCCTGCTCCAGCGGGCAAAACTCATATAATTCTTTTGCACATCACGGTCAGCAACGATTTAATAGATTTGAGGTCATTTTTTAATTGATGCCGAATAGCCCGACGTTGATCTTATGCGTTGACCGTGACGACGATATTGGGTTCAAGGGCGGTATTGCCAGCCCCGTCATCGGGCGCGAGTGCTGTCTCAATGCAGCGAATGTCCTGGGATTGATGGATCCGGAGGATTCGGACATCAATGCGATCTTCCAGGCACTGAAATTATTCGACGATCTCTCTGCAAAGGGCGAGGATGTTGTCGTGGCGATTATCAGCGGTGATCATCATCAGATGCTGGATGGGGACCGCAAAATCGCCGGCGATCTCGGGGATCTGGTCGCGCAGACCGGCGCCGACCGGTGCATTCTCGTCACCGACGGCGCAGAGGATGAATTCATCCTCCCCATCATCCAATCGAGAATCCGCGTGGACGGTGTGCAGCGCGTGATTGTCAACCAGATGCCCAACCTCGAAGGGACCTACTACATCCTCAAGAAACTCTTCGACGACCCCAAGATCTCGAAACAGGTGTTCGTGCCCGTCGGGCTTGGAATGCTCCTGTACGCCGTCGCCTACATGCTCGGGTACCCCGAGGGTGCGATCATCGCCGTGGTGGGCGTGATCGGGATATACCTGCTCTTCAAGGGATTCGGCATTGACGAGGTCTTCACCTACGGATTCCATGCACTCCGGTCTTCCTTTCGGGGCGGAAGGATAACGTTTGTTGCCTACATCACCTCGCTGCTGCTGATCGTCGTGGGGGTGGTGATGGGGCTGACCAGCCTCATGGAATGGTATGCAGCAGAGGCAGGGCTTTTCTTCTACGCCATTTTGTTTCTGTACGGTTCGGTTTCCTGGTTCATCGTAGCGAGTCTCGTCGCATCGGGCGGGAAGATCATCGACACCTTTCTCAACGAACCTGAAAACCTGGCAAAAGTCATCGTGCTTCCCTTTTTCCTCCTCGCCATCGGGATCATCGCGTATGGAGCGAGCGTCTACACCCTCTCCATCAGCGGTATCAACGGATTCCCGTTTGCCGAGGATGACGGGGTACGCACAATCATTTTTTCCACGCTCGGCGGACTCGGCTGTGCGTTTCTGGGAATCTACATACAGCGGGTCATCAACCAGTGGCTGGGCACCTATTCCATGGCCACGCTGCAGAATGAAGCATGAAAAAAACAGGGAAAAAGTCCCTCAGACCTTGAAATGTCCAACACCCGTGGGAAGCACGCTGGTGTTGGCAAACTCCTTTTTCACCTGGGGTGTGGTGACGACGAGCCGCGGAAGCATAATCCCGAACTCATGCTCGGGGAACCAGTACGAGCCGTCATTATAATCGATCGATGCGTTTTCTATCTCCAGCACTGCATGGTTCAGCTCGATCTTTTTGAATTCTGCCCCGTTGTAGTCGACGATATACTCAAGTTTGTTCCTGAGATCGGACTTCCCGAGGAGGAGGACGATGAACTGGATCCCGTCATCGATTTTATAGGAAATATCGATGGTTGCTTTGTCGTTAACGAGATAGATATCGACCTGTTCTACGGTAATGTAGCTGTATCGGCCGGTATCCGCGGCCATCGCCGGTGTCACGGCTCCGCTCAGAAGGAGGATGACCACGACGAGTGACCATTGTTGCATGGCATAGATCTTATGGTGGATTTGATATATCTTTTCTGGTCGGCGCCATGCCATTATCCGGCGCGATATATCCGTTGGATCAGGGAATGAGGGTATTGTGTCGATACGAGACGGGCCGTATCCATGCGCTCCGGCGCACCCGGTGCATGGCGGGCAACGGGGGAGCTGACGCCGCCATGGTGACTGAGAAGGGAAGGCAGGATGCGGGCGACGGCATGCCCGTCGCCGTTCGCCGCCGATCCGACCGGTCAGATGGAAAATTGACGATTGCTCTTACTGTTTCTGTGTCAGAAGGATTTCAATGCTTGAGACATTCGTCTTCCCGCTGTCCGTGTCAATCATCTCCGTCGAGGTGATGATCTGCGTTTTGTCAACGTTTTCGAGGAATCGGTTGAGTGCGATTTCCGCTGTGTCGACCGCACGCGAAATTGCTTTTCCTCTTGCTTTTATGGCAACTTCTCCCGCCCCGTTGTTGAACTGGGTTACCACTGCCAGCACGTAGTTCATGACCGGTTTGTTTCCGACGAACACTGTATTATCCTTTAACATGACTCACCCTCCATCAGAGATACTTCTTTTTCGACGCAATCAGCTCCGCATTGAGGACCGACGCACCGGCCGCCCCGCGGATGGTGTTGTGTCCGAGAGCAATGAAACGCACTCCCTCCCGAACCCTCCCGATCGAGACGGTCATGCCCCTCCCGCGGTTCCGGTCGAGTCGTGGCTGCGGGCGATCGGGCTGTTCGAAGAGCTCGATTGATTTTGCAGGCTGCAGAGGAAGTCCGCTGAACGGGGGGACGAATGACCGGAATGCGTCTTTTATCTCGTCAACGGATTCCTTTGCATCGATCCACACCGCCATGGTGTGCCCGTCGATCACCGGGACACGGTGGCAGCTGGCACTCACCGAAAACGGTGCGGGTTCGATCGCATCGCCTGAAAGCGAACCCATGATTTTCAGGGTTTCCGTCTCCATCTTCTTCTCTTCGGAGCCGATAAAGGGGACCACGTTCTCGTAGATCACCATTGCGGGGATCCCCTCGAACCCGGCCCCGGAAATCGCCTGCATGGTTGCAACCTGCACCGTGGAATAATCACAGGACCGCAGGGGTGCAAGGGCGAGTGCGAGTACAATTGTCGAGCAGTTGGGATTGGTGACGATAAAACCGTCTCTTCCCCGGTCCCGCTGGACGTCGATCAACCCGAGGTGGTCGGGGTTCACCTCGGGGATGACAAGCGGCACGTCATTGTCCATACGATGTGATGCGGCGTTGGAAAACACCGCCACACCCGCCCGGGCACTATCGTCCTCGATGCTGGTTGCGATATCCGCGGGAAGGGCGGAAAAGACGATATCGAGATTTCTGACCGCGTCCACCGTGGTCGGCTGCACGACGAGATCTCCGACATGCTCGGGGAACGGCACATCAAGTCGCCAGTTCACGATGTCCCGGTAGCGTTTTCCTGCACTGCGTTCTGATGCGGTGATTACTTGAAGGTCAAACCAGGGATGTTCTGCAAGTAACTGGATGAAGCGCTGTCCCACCGCACCAGTGGCACCTAGCACTCCTGCATTGATCATGGATTGAAGTTATTACCGCGTGTGAGTTAAAAAAGATTTGTTCTCTATTCCATGTGGATGGCTTCTGAGGGGCACTCTTCCACGCAGGTCTCACAGTCCACACAGAGTTCGGGGTCGACGACTGCGATGCCGTCCTGCATGGTAATTGCTGCCGAGGGGCACACATCGACACAGGTCTCACAGCCGGTACATTTTTCCTTGTCAACTACTGCTACCATTCGTTTCTCTCCTATTTATTCTCGGAAAAAGAGATAAAATAGGTTTCGATGTATCCAATTCTGTGCCGTGCTGTTCAGGAGAGGCCGAGCACATCATCCATCGAATACATGCCGGGTCGTTGCTCCGGCACCCACCGCGCCGCCCGCAGCACCCCGTGGGCGAACACCGCACGGTCGAATGCCTGGTGGGAGAGCTGGATGGTCTCGTTGTTTGCCGCAAAAAGAACGGTATGGTCGCCGACGATATCGCCTCCCCGGATGACATGGACACCAATCTCATTGCTGCGCTCCGTCACCCCTTCCCTGCCGTACACTTTCTGCCGTTTTCCCGCCTCCTCCTCGATAATCTGGAGAATGGTTGTTGCCGTGCCGCTCGGGGCGTCTTTTTTATAGCGGTGGTGGGCTTCGATCACCTCGATGTCATAATCGCCGAGGAGTCGTGCCGCATCGCGGACGAGCCGCCAGAAGATATTCATTCCCACGGAAAAATTGCTTGAAATGACCGCAGGAACCGCTCCCTCGATTGCAGCCTCGATTTCGGCACGCTGCTCCGGGCTAAACCCGGTCGTCCCCACGACAAGTGCGGTCCTGTGCCGGGCCGCGGCTTTGATGTTCTCCACTGCCGCGTGCGCAATGGTGAAGTCGATGAGGACATCGGGCGCGACCTGCTCGAGAAAGGCGTCGATCTCTGATGCTGCGGCGATTTCGACGCCGTAGAACGCACCCGGTCTGACATCGACGCCGCCTGCGAGCTCGAGGTCGTCCGATTCATCGATAAGGCGGCCGATGGTCATGCCCATGCGGCCCATCGCACCGCAGATCACCACCCTAGTCATAGTGTGCCAGCACCTTCTTCAGATCTTCTATCTTCGGCTGGTCAAGGCCGTCGAGCGGCAGCCTGACCGGTCCTGCCGCCATGCCCCGCAGGCCTGCGGCAGTTTTCACCGGAATGGGATTGGTGTCGATGAACATACCCCGGAACAGCGGACCCATCCGGAAATGGAGCTGCCGGGCCGCCTCAAGGTCGCCGGCTCCGAAAGAATCGTACATCTCCGCCATCAGCCGCGGGACGATGTTCGCCGCCACCGAGATGACGCCGTCGCCTCCGAGAGCGAGGATGGGCAGCGTCATTGCATCGTCGCCCGAGAGCACCACGAAGTCCTCGTCGCGCGTTTTTTCAAGAATGTCCGATACCTGAGAGATGTTGCCGCTGGCCTCCTTGATCCCGACGATATTCGGGTGGGCGGCGAGTTCGGCGACGAGATCCGGGAGGAGATTCTGGCCGGTCCTTCCCGGCACATTGTAGAGGATGACGGGGATATCGAGATCGCCAAGCGCCGTGTAATGCTTGATCAGCCCCGACCGGTTCGGCTTGTTGTAGTAGGGGCTGATGACGAGCACGCCGTCCGCCCCCAGATCCTTCGCGGCCTTTGTAAAGCGGAGCGCTTCCGCGGTGTTATTGGACCCCGTCCCCGCGAGCACCGGCACCCTGCCGTCGACGACATCGATTGTCTCCCCGATCACCGCCTCGTGCTCTTCGAACGTGAGCGTGGCCGATTCGCCGGTCGAGCCGCAGGGGACGATGCCGTGAATCCCCTGCGAGAGAAGAAACCTGATATTCGACCTGAGCCCCTCGATGTCAAGATCCCGTTCGGGAGTATCCTGAAACGGGGTAATTATTGCAGGAAGAACGCCTTGAAACATGCCTTGTGTCACCTTGTTCGCACCCCGGAAGGTGTCTACCTCAGGGGAGCTCCGCAATGCGATCGATGCCGTGTTCGGCAACTGCATCCGCGGAGGATCCCCATGGGTATGAATACTATTCGTTCATCATTCAAAAAGGTATCAAAGTTCTGTTTTCATGGACAGGGAAGCGCCGGAGACTCGATACCCGCTGCCACCGCACCCTTTCCGGACATACGGGATCGCCGGTGGATCTGCCGCATCATCCGTGCCGGGTGCATGGCAACGCAACGGAGGTGGACCAACCATGCGTCCGGCATGCACAGCCACATGCGTGCCGCTCACGTGCCACGGTTGGAAAAAATATGTCCTGAATCGGCCCTCTATTCGATGCTGCCCCTGACCCACGGCACCGGCGGGAATGTGCGGGACATTCACCGTGTTATCGGTGTTTCTTCCGGTTGACCCGTCTCGTGATGTTGCCTGCAACCCGGTTTCTGACCCGTTTGCTCTCGATAACCGTAACTTCGGAGACAGCCTGTTTGTTTTCTTCGAAGTCTTTGCCGAACCTTTTGCCGTGCTTGGCCAGGAGTTCCTCGCTCAGAGTCTTGATATACGTCGGTTTGATTCCCATGGAGACCTATCCTAGAGTTGTATTCTTAATGCGCCCTGACAGCTTAATAATATTGCGTGCTACCTGTTCCGGATCCTCGCCAAGGATACGGATCATCGGCTCCTTGCCGATCGCGCCGCGATCCACGATGGCATCCGGCACCCCCTCCCTGCAGCAGAACGCAACGCCCCAGTCCATCGTTTTGACGCCGGGCGGCTCTTTGGTCCGGTCGAATTCGCATACTTCGAAGAGGAGGCTTTTTTGCAGCTCCACCGTCTCCTCGGAAAAGCGTATATTTGCTGCGCTGCGGACCGTCGGCTCAAACCGCATTGCGGTGAGGGCGACACGGGCGATATGGTCGCTCGCCCCGAACCCGACCTCTCCCACCGGGTGGACGCGCCCTTTGAGGGACACAATTCTGCCGAAGACCCCTGCCACCTGCCCGGGCTCCGTTGCGCCGGGGAGGGCGTAAACGATATTGGAGCCCACTTCGGGTATCAGTGCGGGATCCATGTGCTCGACGAGAAGTGAGAGTGCATGGTTGAGCTCCCTGACGATGCCCTCCTGTTCTTCTTCCGATACCATTCTTCCCTTCACCTCCGAAAGCTCAGGCGAGCCCCAGTTCGTCCCTGATGGTGATAAGCCCGTCGATGGCGAGCTGGTAGAAGGCAGGAAGATCGATGAGGGGCTCGATCGACCTGATGCGGTCCCGATCGCATCCGGCGGCGAAACTCTTCTCCTTGAATTTCTTCTTCACCGTTTTCGGCGTGACGGCGGTCAGCTCACCTCCTTTTACAAGAGCACAGGCGATGATCAGCCCGGAGACGCTGTCTGCCGCCTGCAACGCGATCTCTGCAGGCGATTCGTAGCCGCCGAAGAGCATGTGGTTGTGCCGCTTCACGACTGCGGCGATCTCTGCGTCCACCCCGTGCTCGAGCAGTATCCGCTCTCCTTCAATGCCGTGGCGCTCCATGTCCTCCCCTACCTGCTCGAAATCGATGTCGTGCAGGATGCCGATGATCTCCCATCTGGCGGCATCCTCGCCGAGATACCCGGCGGCAGCTTTCATGACCGCGGCGGTCGCGAGGCAGTGTTTGATCAGCGACTCGTCATGCACGTACGCCTTGAGCAGTACACGCGCGTCCTCTCTGTCCATTGCACACATGTTCTCCCCCCATCCCCCAAAAATCGATCGGTCCCGTTGTTCTCGCGGCGAGAGGCTTTGTATGGATAGGAATTTACCTCTTGAGCGACAATATCTTGCCGGATGAAAGGATGGGTTCTTGACAGCGCAGTGGCCATCGCCTGCCTGTTCATTTTTCTGGCGTGCCTGATTGTGCTCCCGCTTACGGGGCTTGAGACGGGATTTGCCTACATTGCGGCCATCGCGGTCTTCATTCTGGTGATGAGTGCGGCAGGCGTCTGGGTGGGCACCAAAACGATTTAAGCCGAGGGTTCTGATTTTTTCAGCTCTTTCTTCTTCCGGTCGCGGTAATAGGAGAGCGGGTGGTGCACATGCTCGCACCACCCGTCCCGGTTGACGCACAGGCCGTAGGTGCGCATGGTCGCACAGGAAGGGGGCGTGTATTCGGTACCGCTCCTGCCGGAGATATGCTCTACCTGGTAGACCGTCCGGGAGAGATCAAAGTCAGGCGCCCGGGAGAATACCTCCACGATCTGGGCAGGGTGCATGCCGATGGTATGGAGAAACGCGGTGATGGCGAATCGGCCCGTATGGGGGATATTGGCGCCCGACGCCACGGCGGCAATCAGCGCCGTGATACAGGGCGGGAAGCACCCCTCTTCGATATCGCCGTAGCTTTCCAGGATGTGCTCCTGGTTGGCCTTCGTGATCCGGTCGATGAGCGGCTGCACCCGGGAGCAGAGCTCTTCCGGGACCTCCCGCGGCAGCTTTTTCTGCAGGATGATCCGGAGTTTTTCCCGTACAATGGATTCGATCTCTTCCGGGTGTATCCTGACCATTCCGTTCCGGATGTCCCTGTTTACCAGGCGCCATGCGTCGTCCCGAAGCCCTGCGGCGAGCTCCACGTACGCGTTCACCGGGAGCGCTTCCTGGTCGGGTGTGATCCCGATTTTTTCCATGATAATGCGCTTTTTCTCCGGGTCTCCCCGCTCGTCCGTCAATTCCCGGTGCAGAAAATAGCGCACGCGGTCGGATTCGTAGTGCATCAGTTTCTCGGTGATCGTGCGGTTATTGATGCATACGACCAGGATTCGTGCGATGGAGTAGCTCAATATCTCCTTTTCGACCGACTCGAGTTTGATGGTATCATCGAACCTCAGCTTTGATGAAAGTGCGGCAATGATCCTGTCGACTGCTTTCGTGGCAATGATTTTCCCCGAACTCGACGTGAGGATTTTCTCAAGGGTATATCCTCTGGCGCGAACGAAATCCTGCGCCTCTTCTAAAAATGGGTATTTTGCGAAATCTTCAGGTTCCAGCCGCACTGCCATCAATCTGCCTCGATGCGGGGAGCGAGCAGGTACTCCACCTGTCCGTTCCCTTCGGCAATTGCAAAGGAGAATTTAACGGGATGGTCGATGCCGAGGTGGACCTCCACCTTCTCGGCCCTGCTCATTACTTTCCCCATGTCTTTTAAGTAGTCGAGGGAGAAGAGCGAACGCGCCTGTGCCGCCTCCAGGCTGATCAGGTCATCGCCGCCGAGATCGAGGCGGATGTGGTCGGTATCGCCTTCTGCCTCCATGTAGAAGATGCCCGCATCGGGATCGATCCCGAGTGCGATCTTGTCTGATATGACCGCCGCCGCCTTGACGGCGTTGTTGAGCGAGGACCCGGAGAGCACCGCCGTGCCAGGGAGGTTAATGGTCGGCGGGTTCGGGTCCTTTCTGATGGTATTCACGTCGAGAAGGGTGACGGAGTATTTGTAGCCCCCGAAGGCAAGCTCCAGTTTATGTCCCTCATCCGGCAGTTCCATCTTCAGGATATCGCCCTTGCCCATCATTCCAAGGATGTTTTTCATCTTGGCAATGTCAATCCCCAGCTCCGTCTCGGTGGCGACAAAGGAATTGAACGCATCTGCCGAGAGCTCGATGGAGACCATGGCGACGTTCGCGGTGTCCACCGCGCGGGTCCGTATTCCGCTCTCGCCGACGTGAAGCCTGCATTCCGGCACGAGGGCCGATATCACATCGATGGTTTCCCTGAAAATATCCGCGTCAATATCTGCCTTTAACATCATTACCCCTTAACAAAGTGTATTATAAATTATATGACCATATTTTTTAATAATATCTGGCATTTTGCATCGCATCGGTGCATTGCCGGACACGAGGTACTCGACGAATATGGGTTCACAGTGGGGGCGGGACCGGTATCACCGCAGGGCGAAGAGCGAAGGTTACCGCTCCCGTGCGGCATACAAGCTCCTTGACATTCAGCGGCGGTTCCAGCTGATCCGGCCGGACGACAATGTCGTGGATCTCGGGGCGGCACCGGGCAGCTGGCTGCAGGTATTGCGGGAGATCACGGAAGGAACGGTCATCGGCGTCGATCTCAACCCCATCGCAAGCGTGGAGGACACACTCACCATTACCGGCGATTTCACCCGGCAGGCGGTGCAGGACAGTATCTGCTCCCATGCCGGGGAGGTTGGCGTGGTCGTCTGCGATGCCGCCCCGAAGCTCTCCGGCCACAAAAGCTATGACCAGGCGCGATCGATCGGCCTGGCTGAAGACGCACTTGAATTCTGCTGCACCATTCTCAAGCCGGGTGGCAATTTTGTGGTAAAGGCATTTCAGGGGGAGCAGTTCGATGACTTCCTCGCCGAGGTGAGGGAGCGGTTCCGGTCGGTGCGCGTGTACCGCACAAAAGCAACGCGAAAAGGGAGCACTGAAGCATACGTGATAGCAAAGAATTTCAGAGGACCGAGAGATGCTGCTTGAAGACTCCTACGGGAGAAAAGTCACCAATATCAGGATCAGCCTGACACCGGCATGCAATCTCCGCTGCACATACTGCCATGCGGAGGGAGAGGTTGCCCCGAAAGCACAGATGAGCGCAGACGATATTGCGGAAATTCTCCGCGTCGCCGCCGGGTTCGGCATGACGAGCGTGAAGTTCACCGGCGGCGAACCGACGTTGCGGCGGGATCTGGTGGATATCGTCGCGTCGGTGCCGGAGAGCATGGAATCGTCGATGACCACCAACGGTACGCTCCTCGCGCCTATCGCGCAGGATCTGAAGGATGCGGGGCTCTCTAGGGTCAATATCAGCCTCGACAGCCTGCGTCCGGACCGGTACGAGGCGATCACGAAACGGCCGTACCTCGACCGGGTGCTTGCCGGCATCGACGCCGCCATCGATGCGGGTCTGACGCCCATCAAACTCAACGTGGTCATGCTCAAAGGCATCAACGAGGATGAGGTGGAGGATTTCATCGGGTTCGTGCGCAACAACCGCAACCTGATCCTGCAGCTTATTGAACTCATGGAGTTTGACGGCGACACGCACCATTCCGATGTAACCCCTCTCGAAAAAGACCTCGCCTCGCGGTCGAAGGTGATCATCACCCGGAGGATGCACCACCGGAAGAAGTACTGTCTCGACGGGTCGGAGATCGAGATCGTGCGCCCGCTGCACAATACCGAGTTTTGCTCGCATTGCAACCGCCTCCGGGTGACGTCGGACGGATTTCTCAAGCCCTGCCTGCTCCGGCATGACAATCATGTGGATATCAGGAGCAGGAGGGGGGACGAGCTCGCCGTCCTGTTCCGGGAAGCAGTGGACCGGCGGCAGCCGTATTTCTGTTAAAATTCCGCAAAAAGTGAGACGGGGCGATATGTGCCGTCAACTCCCAAATCTTTTTGTACATCGATCCACAATAGATGGGTATGCCATTGGAGAACGAATATTTCAACATCCTGAGACGGTTTTATGACAAGTCTCTCATCCTGGAATCGCCATCCGAATTTCATCCCGTCCTGCACTTTTATTTCATCGACGCGATCGCCCATATCGACTATACGCTCTGCATCCTGTCCTTCAATTACCAGTCTGTCCGCAATATCATGAACATGCAGTACATGCGGTGGCGGATCGACGAGGAGAAGATGGGCGACCGCATACATTTCCCCGGCTTCGTCAACTGGCTCAAGGACAACCATCCCGAGCGGTTCGAGAAGCTGCCCACCCTCTGGAAGGAGATCTATGATGCGGACACGCCTGCAGGCTACCGCTCCTTCCGCATCGTGCTCGACCCGAACAGCACAAGGCCTGTTCCGGCGCAGTTCTTCGCCCGGTCCATCGAGGAATTCTTCTCGAGGAGTTTCCTGAATACGATATATACCGGCGCCTCACTCGCCTCGCTCTTCGATGAATACGTATCGACGGTCAACCGCTGAACCGCCGGAGTGAATGGGACATGGGCGTCGCCGAGATCTGTGCGGATCTGGTCCGGATCCGCAGTGAAAACCCCCCGGGCGGGACCGCCGGGGTAATCGACTATATCGAGGATTTTCTGGATCGGATCGGTATCCGGGGTCTGGTGACCCGGAACCGTGATGGGCGGTGCAACCTGGTGGTCAACAGTCCGGACAACCGGCTGCTGCTCTGCGGCCATGTGGATGTGGTTCCGGCACTCGACGACGGATGGGCGCGCGATCCATTTTCGGGAGACATTGACGCCGGATATGTCTGGGGGCGGGGCTCGACCGATATGAAAGGCGGGTGTGCCTCTCTACTCCATGCGCTCCGGCACTGTGCAGACGAAGGCGTCGATCCGCGCGTCAACCTCGCCTTCGTGTGCGACGAGGAGACGGGAGGCGAGTTCGGGGTGCGGCACCTGCTCTCGCGGAACCTGCTTTCCCCCTGCGACTGCGTTATTGCAGAACCGACGCCGCAGCACTGCCCGTCCATCGGGCAGAAGGGACTCTGCCGCCTGAGGTTTGATTTTTCCGGCGAACCTGGCCATGGATCTCTCTACCCGCATATCGGGGTGAGTGCGGTCATGGAGGCGTTCGATCTGCTCGAATACATGAAACTGCTCAATACCCGGATATTCTCCGGCGATGAAGAGATGCTCGGCATCATCGAGGATTCGGCGGCGGTGCTCGAGGAGATATTCGGGCTGTCCGGCATCGGCGACGCCCTCCGGCGCATCACCTTCAATCCGGGGAGGATTGAAGGGGGCGAGAAGGCCAATATCATTGCGCAGGAGTGCCTGCTCGAGCTGGATATACGGATCCCGTGGGGGTGCGATGTCGAGCACCTGCTGGCGAACATTGCCGCCCAGGCGGCGCGGGCGGCCATCACGCCCCTCAACATGGCGGCACCGAGTTACACCTCCATCGATACGGAGATCGTCGGCGTCACCTGCAGGGAGATCGAGCGCGTGACGGGATGCACGGCGCGCCCTATCGTCCAGTGGGCGGCGAGCGATGCCCGTTACCTGCGCAAAGCCGGATTCGATGTGCTCGAATACGGGCCTGGCGACCTGCATTCGCTGCATGCCATCGATGAACGTGTCCCCATCAGCCTGCTTGAATCGGCGGCGGATGTGTACAGGGGCATTATCCGGCACTATTCCCTGCCGGATGCGCACCGCCGCATCGTGTATTAACGTTATGGATAATCAAATAGTATTTTGTCTTAATGAATGCGTAAAGCCCTTATATAGTATCAGCCTATCAATGAACAATGAAACCCGTTTATGCCGGACTGTGCGCGGGAGCGATGCTGGCCCTCATCCTCGCATGCGCCGGATGTGCTGAAATTGCGGAGGGTGCGGACGGTGAGACGTTCTTCGGGATGGGGCAGACACCGACGCCGGCACCGACGTCCACGCCCGAGTACATGACCGTCGAGACCCCCTATGCGACCACTACCCCCGGCGTGACGCCGACCTATGCCAGACCGCCGGCGACCACGCCGGCACCGACGACCTATGCCGAGATCTACAACGCATCGCACCGGTTCAATTATGACACCGTTGCACGGAGTTTCAATCTCAGGCTGGCCCCGATGATCATCGAATATTCGGTCTCTCCCGAAATGGTCGAGCGCACAAAAAAAGGGACGAGCCAGTACGGGGAGAAGGAAGAATTTTCAGTGATCACCCGGGTGCCGGATGAAAAAGCGGTTTTTTCACTCAAGGTCTATGAAAAGAATACCGGTGCCCTCGTCATCGATGAAGGATACGGGGGTATCTATGGCTATTCGGAGAAACAGAAACTTACCGTCCGCACCCCGGGCAACTACCATATCGAAATGACTGGCTTCAAGGTCGATGTAACCACCGTCATCAAGGTGCACCAGGGAAATATCTGATACCCCCTTTTTCGCTGTGCACCACCATTCCTTGCACGAGTAACAACGGTTTTAAACCTTCAGAACACACGTAGTAGAGCAATCCTTTGCATCATTCCGGTCCCGGTAGGGTAGTGGATATCCTAGAAGCCTGCGGAGCTTTTGACCCGGGTTCAAGTCCCGGCCGGGGCGTTTTTCTGTTTTTGGCGCTCTGTTTCCCGTTTCGAAACCTGTATGTATTTCTGCTGCCCGCTCCTCGATGGTTGCGCTATTTTGCCGCAAGTTCCTCGAGCAGGATCTCCCGCGTCCCCGCCAGTTCCCTCGTGATGAGGGCCACGTATTTGCCCTGGTAGCGGGCGCCGGCGAGTTCGGTTTCTGTCGGCCGGCAACTGCCATCCGATCCCGCAATGGTGGATGCGCCATAGGGTGAGCAGCCGGTGATCTCGTCGTCCCGGCATTGCGCTGCGAAGGTGTAGGGCAGCCCGGCGATGATCATGCCGTGGTGGAGCAAGGTGATGTGGGTGCTGATGATCGTCGTCTCCTGCCCCCCGTGCTGGCAGTTCGAGCTGGTGAATACGCTTCCCACCTTGCCCACAAGGGCTCCGGCTGCCCACAGGCCTCCCGTGGCATCGAGGAACTGGCGCATCTGCCCGCACATGTTCCCAAAGCGCGTGGGTGTGCCGATGATGATCGCATCCGCATCGCCGAGCCGGTCGCGGTCGATGATAGGGATTTTTTCGAATTCCCTCTGGAACGCTGTCGCTTCCATCTTCTCGATCACCTCGGGGGGCAGCGTCTCGGAAACGCGGTACAGCTCCGCGTCAAGGCCCGCCTCCCGCACCCCTTCCGCCACGGCCTGCGCAAGGGCATGGATATGCCCATGGAGCGAGTAGTACACGATGAATACCTTCACGTCCAGTCCTCCGGATCGGGTACACCCGACTGCCCGATAGACGATATACTTTTTCCATGTGGCTCCCGTCGGAATGCCCGCGATTGCGTAAAATACTGCGAAATCAGTGATATGTTGCAATTTGTTACGCCCATCGCCCGTACTGTAACAGAATGGAACGTTTATCCTATCTACAGTTACATTCTGTTACATGTCGCGCGTGCTACGCATCCATGACGATGCGGTCGAAACCGCCCTTGACTACGGGCCGACCGTCTCGGAGGGCATCAGAACCATGCATGCCCTTCTCCAGCGACAGACGCGGTGTGCGTTTGACCTCGAGGCGGTACGCAGCGTCGTCAGGGACGAGCTTGAGCGTTTGCAGGGCTATTAGCCCGGCGGTACACCCGGGGCGCGCTGCAGTGTGCCGCTTACTGCCGCACCTTTCCCCGCTGGTACGAGGTGACGGTGCCGATGCCGCAGAGCACCGCAAAGAGCACGAATGCCGCCTTCATGCTGATCAGGAAGGCGGGGTAGAATTCTGGGGTGATCTCCACCCGTCCGATGAGCAGCGAGAAGAGCAGCATGACGAGGCCCATGGAAAACATCATGCCGATAAGGCGCATGCTGGCCAGTGTTCCCGAGGCGACGCCGTACTGCCGTGGCGCCACCGCGCTCATCACGGCATTGGTATTCGGCGAGGAGAAGAGGGCAAACCCCACGCCCACCAGCATTTCCGTGGCGATGATGAAGGCAAGGGCGGAATCCGCATCCAGCGTGGCAAACAGCAGGAGCGCAACCGAGCAGACTGCCATCCCCGCCGATGCGATCACGCTGGGCTCGATGCGGTCCGAGAGGCGTCCTGCCGGGGGCGAAACAATCGTCTGCATGACCGGCTGGGCGATCAGCACGAGGCCTGCGGTCAGCGGATCGAACCCCTTGATGTACTGGAGGTAGAGGCTGATCAGGAAGGCGATGGCAAACGTGGCACTGTAGTTGATGAGTGCGGCCAGATTCGAGAATGCAAAGACGCGGTTTTTCGTGAACAGGCGAATATCGAGCACGGGGTGCTCGATGCGCTTTTCCCATTCCATGAAGGCAAAAAATCCTGCAATTCCGGCGGCGATGAGCAGGAATCCCATTGATGCGGGTAATATGGAGAAACCGTACATCAGGCAGAGGAGCATGCCGCCGTAGATCACCGACCCGGTCGCATCGAACGGTTCATGATTGTCATGGCGGTCGGACTTCAGCCGTGTTGCCACGAAAAAAATGATAACTGCGCCGCACAGCACGTTTGCGAGGAGAATGCTGCGCCACCCCCAGGTCTGGGTGAGGGCGCCGCCGATGAACGGGCCGAGACTCAGCCCGAGGTACACCGCGGCAACGTTGATGCCCAGCGCTTTTCCCCGCTCTTCCGCGGGGAAGGCCGTGGTGATGAGGGCAACCCCGGTGCCGTAGATCATGGCCGCCCCCACGCCCTGCAGCAGCCGAACCCCGATGAGCATGAGCACCGAGGGGGCGAGCGCGGAGAGCAGTGACCCGAGCGTATACACCACGATGCCCCACGAAAATATCTTCACTTTCCCGTGGATGTCGGCGAGGCGGCCGAAGGGTACGATAAAGATCGCCGAGGAGAGCAGGTAGGCGGTGGGCACCCACGAGAGAAGCACCGCATCGCTTGCGAACTCCGCGCCGATGGAGGGGAGCGCGATATTGATCGAAGCGCCCATGAACGGCGTGAGGAACGAGGCAAGGGAGGCGACGAAGAGCACCGTTGTTCTGCTCACACCGTTGTGCATTGCTATCAGATTTTTCCGCGGGGGCATATTAACCTGCCACCCCGGCATGCTATCACTTTCACCCCGCCCTCCCGCATCGCCCTTAACCCCCGGCACCGCCAAAAGAGGTTCTGATGAATGTCGAGCTGCGTTTCCTGCATGCGATCGCACAGGGAACATTCTGCATGGTGATCGCACCCGAACACCTGTGCTTTCTGGCGCTGGAGGGGTTCGTGCGCGAGGATGGGGTGGGGCTCCTCTACATATGCGGCAATTTTTCCCGCATCCTCGGCAGGCTTGACCGGCGCTGCCCCGAATTCCGGGTGCGGCGGGCGTTCACCGCCCACCAGCTGCTGGCCATTCTCGAGGAGGCTGACTGCCGCCGGATCGTGCTCGAGCACGACCCCACCCTCTACGACGATGCCAGCGATCTCGCCCTGCCGGTGGGGCTGGCCTGTGCGGACCGCGCCCGGGACGCCCCGCTGGTTCTCCTCGCCGCCCGCGCCGATCCCGCCCTCCGGCGCATGGCGCGGTGCGCGCACCGCATCGTATCCGTGGAGCAGCAGGAGGTTCCGGGGCGCCGGGCGCGGCAGCCCCTGCCCCACGTACGGGAGCAGCAGACGCTTGATCGGGCGCACTGACCGCGGGTTTCCTATGTGGACGTTCGATGCGAGAGCCACCCCGGATGGGGTGGAGTTCTGGTGCCGGGACCGCGGTTTCGCCAGGCACCATGCCGTGGCGTACACCCCATCGTTCTTCTTCTCGCTTGCCGACCCGCACCTTCATTGCGGGCTGCTCGATGCAATCGAGGAGCGCTTTGATGCGGCGGAGTGCACGTTCGAGACCGTCTACGGCCCGGTCGACGGCTACCGGGTGTGTGCGGGGCGCCGTGCCGCAGAGGCCATCGAGCGGGAGACGCGCTATGCCGCCCGGCTGTACAACGTCGACGTGCGGCGTGAACAGCGGTACCTCGTCGAACGCGGGCTCTTTCCCTGCGCATACCCCGGCGAGGAGCGGTTTTCCGTTGATTTCGAGGTGCCGCTCTCATCGATGCATGTGACGGTGGATGCGCCGCCGCGACAGAGCTCACCCCTCTCGCAGGTCACGGTACAGCACGATCGTACGGAGACCTTCTCGGGGAGCACCCGCACTGTCGTTGCCGATCTTCTGGCATGCGTGGAGGCCGTTGATCCCGACCTCCTCCTTTTTCCCCACGCCGATTTCTGGATACACCGCATCGCCGAGCAGGCGGAGGAGTCCGGGCTTCCCGCGCCGTTCAGCCGCACCGGGCGGTTCCGGTCGATCGGTTCGCGCTCCTACTGGAGTTACGGGCGGCGGGAGTACCGCCCGGCGGCGCTGATACCGGACGGCCGGGTGCTCATCGACACGGAACAGAGTTTCGTCTACCGGGAAGGCGGCGTCCGGGGGGTGCTCATCGCCTCGCGCATAACCGGCCTTGCGCCCAACCTCGCCGCCCGGTACACGCCCGGCACCCTCATATCCGCCTACGAGGCGGCCGAGGCGCTGCGGCGGGGCATCGCCGTCCCGTTCCGGAAATGGGACGCGGAGGGGGTGCGCGGCTGTGCGGAGCTGCGCGCGGCGGACCGGGGCGGGCTGATCTTCCAGCCCGACCCCGCCCTCCATTGCCGCGTGGCGCAGATCGATTTCACCTCACTCTACCCGACGATCATCGTCCGCGACAACCTCTCTCCCGAGACAATCCGCGCACCCGGCCGGAGAGGGTTTCTCCCGGAAGTCCTCGAGCCCCTGCTCGCCTTCCGCATCGCCACCAAACAGCAGAAAAAAAGCGATCCCTCGTGTGCGGGCATCGACTGCGTTCTCAAGTGGATGCTGGTCACCTGCTTCGGCTACACCGGCTACAAAAATGCGCGGTTCGGGCAGATCGAGGTGCACGAACGCATCACCGCCGCCGCAAGGGAAATCCTGCTCCTGTCAAAGGAGATTGGCGAGGAGATGGGGCTGTCCGTCCTCCACGGCATCGTGGACTGCCTCTGGGTGCAGGGCAGCGGTGTTGAGGAGTTCAAGCGGAGGGTGGAGGCGGCCACGGGCATTTCCACCGAGCGCGAGGACTATGACTGGATCGTCTTTCTCCCCCAGGCCGACGGGACCGGCGCCTGCAACCGCTACTATGGACGGCTTTCCGGAGGAGAGGTCAGGGTGCGGGGGATTCTGGCCCGCAGGCGTGACACGCCCGCCTACATCCGCGAGATGCAGCGGGAGCTCCTCGCCGCCATGGGGGAGGCAAAAGGGCCTGCCGATCTCCTCGGCATCGAAGAGCGGGTGCGCGGCATCTACCGCCGGTACCGGGACGGTCTTGTCGGCGCCGACCCCGAAGATCTGGCCATACGCAGGCGCATCAGCCGGCTCACCTATGCAGGCAACCGCCTGGAGGGTGCGGCGGTGCGTGCGATCCAGCGCCACGGCGTCGAGGTTGCGCCGGGCATGGAGGTGGCCTTTGTGGTGCGGGACGCCGCGCGGGTGGTGGTGGACCCCGCGTGGGACGCCGGCGGCATCGACGCAGGCTACTACGGCGCTCTCGTCGAAAAGGCCTGGGAAGAGGTGGCGTTTGCCTTCCGGTGCCTGCATGAAAAGAATAATGCAGCAATCGCGGCAAATGCTGAGAATACCTGAGAGGGTGGCGGTGTTCGTGGAGGAGGGGGTGCGCATCGATCTCATGCTCGGCCCGGCCGAGTGGCGGGTGGACGACCGGATGCGGGAGTGTGCGGAGGCATACGGCTTTGCACGGGACCGGTCCGCAGCCCCTTCGCTCACCGTGCTCGGCCCGGTCTCCCCCATGGCGGAGGGCAGGGACCTGAAACCTGCCGTGGAGCGTGCCGCAGAGGGGTTCTCCCACCTCCCGTTTCTGCTGGACGGGTGGGGGAGGATGGGGGAGAACGGGAGCCGGATGATCGGCTACGCGGTCCGCCCGTCCCCGGAGCTGGCCGAATTCCGCCGCCGCCTCGCCCGCGAGGTGGGAGCGCTCGGGGCACCGGTGCCGGGGGATGATCCGCTCCTCCTCCCGGTCTCGCCCCCCCTCTCCCGGTGGGCGCAGACCGCGTTGTGGCGCGACCTGGGGCAGCCCACGGGATGGTTCGAACGGCTGGGGTGCGCGCTCTTCTGCCGCGGCAGGCCTGCCGCCCGCTACCGTGTCCGCCCGGTGCACATGCCCGCGGACGGGCTGCGCATCCGCATTGCGGCCGGCAACCGGGTGCGGTCGGTCTTCGACCTGCCGTCCGGCGAGTGGCTCTCCGCCCGGGAAGCGGCAGACCCTGCCCGGATGCAGGAGACCCTGCGGCTGTTTCGCCTCGCGTCGGGAAATGAGCGGACCGCCCGCGCCTGCCCGGAGGGCCGCGAGGTCTACGTGATAGGCGACCTGCACCTCGGCCACGCCACAATCATCCGGTTCTGCGGCCGCCCCTTCCCCTGCGACCGGGTGGAGGAGATGGACGAGGTGCTCATCGCCAACTGGAACCGGACGGTGGGAGAGGGCGACCGCGTGCTGTTTCTGGGTGACCTGACCTACAACCGCACGGGCGCCGCGCTGCGCCGCTACACCGGCCGCCTCACCGGGCACATCACCTACATCAGGGGCAACCACGACGCCGGCATCAGGCATGCCCGGGACCGCCTTGTTGTGGAGGCCGACGGGGTGCGCTTCCTGCTCCTGCACAACCCGCGGTATGCCCCGCGTGACTTCGACGGCTGGATCATCCACGGGCACACCCACAACAACGACCTGTACACCTACCCGTTCCTCGATTTCGGCACGCGCAGGGTCAACGTGAGCGCGGATGTCGTGGGGTTCTGTCCTCTCCCTCTCTCCTCGATCACCGCTCTCATCCGGGCCGGTACGCTTGCAGGACGGCAGGATGCCGTGCCGCTGTGGGGGATGGGAGCCGTTCCCGGCCGGATCGGGCAGGGCGAACTGAAAACTACTTAAATAATCACGGGCCGTGCTTTATCGTGACCAGATGATGGTTCCTGGAGGGGTTACTATGCCGGTGGACATGCTTTCGGAATGGGAAGGGTACGAACTGCTGGAGGACTATGATATCCCGGTACCCGCGCATCGCGTGGTCACGAGTGCGGCGGAGGCCGTCGAGGCGGCATCGGCCATCGGCTACCCCGTGGTCATGAAGGTCGTCTCGCCCGATATCGTCCATAAGAGCGATGCGAGGGGCGTCGTGACCTGCATCGAGGACGATGCGGGGGTACACGAGGCGTTTGAGGCCATCAACGATTCGGTGCGCAGGCGGTCGCCGGGGGCGCGGATCGACGGAGTGGTCGTCGAGCAGCAGCTCCCGCAGGGGCTCGAATTGCTCATCGGCGGAAAGAGTGATCCGTCGTTTGGCAAGGTGCTCACCTTCGGTATCGGCGGGAGGATGGTGGAGCTGCTCAGGGACGTCTCCATCCGTGTCCTCCCCCTCTCGCGTGCCGAACTCACGGAGATGGTCAGGGAAATCCAGGGCTATTCCCTCATCGAAGGGTTCCGGGGCGAGGAGGCGCGGGATGAGGACACGCTCGTCAGCATACTGGAGCGTGCATGCCGGCTCTTTCTCGATCATGACGAGATTGTGGAATTCGACATCAACCCGCTGATCCTCTATGAACACGGCGCCTGCGCGGTGGATGCCCGTTTTCTCAATGACGGGGGGGTGGCGGCAGGTGCATTCGCCCGTCGTTTGGGCCGCATGCCGGTGGATACCGGCTTGTTCTACCCGGAAAGCATCGCGCTTGTCGGTGCATCGTCCAACCCCAACAAGATCGGCTATGCGCTGTTCCGCAACCTCCTCTCCTTCGACGGCACGGTCTACCCGGTCAACCCCAACGCCACCGAGCTGCTGGGAAGAAAGGTCTTCCCTGCTCTGGAGGACCTCCCTGAACCGGCGGATATGGTGATCATCGCCGTCCCCGCCCATCTCGTCCCCGGCGTGATGGAACAAGCCGGTGCCGCAACGGCGAAGCTGGCGGTGATCGTCTCGGCGGGCTTTCGCGAGACCGGAGAGGACGGGGCACGGCTGGAAGACGAGGTGATCGAGGTGGCTCGGTCGCACGGGATCAGGATTATCGGCCCGAATTGCCTCGGCATCATGATCCCCCACCGCGCGCTGAATGCCACCTTCGATCCCACGAGCCCTCGCCCCGGCCATATCGGGTTTATCTCGCAGAGCAAGGCGGTCATCACCACGGTCGTCGACTGGAGCCTGGCGGAGGATATCGGCCTCTCCGCGGTGATCTCGGTGGGCAACCAGGCGGACCTCGAGTTCGAAGATTTCATGAAATTCGCCGCTGAAGACCCGAATACGAAGACGGTCATCCTCTATGTCGAGGAGATCAAGAACGGGCGCAGGTTTCTCGAATTCGCGCGGGAAATTTCGGGAAGAATTCCAACCGTTGCCATTAAATCCGGATCATCCCGGCGCGGCCGGAAGGCGGCGGCATCGCATACCGGGTCCCTTGCGGGCAGCTTCGAGGTCTATTCCGCCGCTTTCAGGCAGGCGGGGGTGATGCAGGCCCACTCGCTCAGGGAGGCCTTCGACGTCGCCGGGCTGCTCGCATCCGAGGGATACCCGCGGGGAAACAGGGCGGTCATCGTCACCAGTGCAGGCGGGTTTGCCGTGCTGTCCTCCGATTACGCGGAAGAAAACGGGATAGATCTCATCGAATTATCCGCAGAGGTGATGGAACAACTCAACACCATCCTGCCTGAGGCGTGGAGTCATGAAAACCCCCTCGATATGGTTGGCGATGCGGGTGTCGATCGCTTTGCGAAAGTGTTCGATGTCCTCACACATCACCAGGACGGGTGGGACATCGCCTTTGTCGTGTCAGTGCCCTCGGTCACTCTCGACCCGACCCATCTGGCCAAGGAAATCATCCGCTTTTCCATGCATACCGAAAAGATGGTCGTTGGGTGCCTGCTCGGGGGGGGAGAATATGCGCGCCGGCATACGCATGCTGCGCACTGCCCGCGTCCCCAATTTTTCTGAGCTCGAGGACGCGTTCAAGGCGGTGGGCATTGCATTGCGGCGGAAAAAATCGCCTATCGGCGTCGTTGTGCACCCGCAGGAGCATTCTGGACGAAGCAGTCCGGATCGGCACGGGAAGTCTTCATAAACCGGGTGATAGTGAATGGACGTCTCTATTCTGCCATGTCGTATCAGTCGGAATATATAGTGACCCCTTTATTTCCACTGGAATGATGTCGGCTCTTCGTCATCTCACCATCGACGGCCGTGCGCGAATAGGACCCCTCCATTTCCACTGCAGGATCTCACGATCTGATCCGGCATGCAGTATGCCTCTCTGTGGATCCATGGGCTGTGCTGCAGGAAGGATGGGTGTTGGGAAAAGCGAACAATAGTTCATGAGACCGTGTTCGCGAGATCACGTTTCCACCGGTCTGCAATGGCAAGCAATTCTGCCGGTCTTTCGAAGTCAATGTCCACTTTCCCTTCATAGATCCTGCCGTGGTCGCCATCAAGGGTGATGGTATCTCCTTCCGAAAAAACACGGTCGCGTACCCGGCAACGGTGGTTGTATGGATCGATTTCAAGATCCTCGCAATTGACGATACAGACTTTACCCATCTGGCGGGCGACGACTGCCGCGTGCGATGTTCTGGCCCCCCGGGCGGTCAGGATGCCAGCTGCCGCATCGATGCCTGCGAGATCATCCGGGGTGATGGTGTCCTTGACCAGGATGACCTGCCCGCCGGCGGCAAGTTTTTCCGCGTATTTTGAGGAAAAGGCTATCCTGCCCCATGCAACGCCCGTCGAGGCCGAGATACAATGTGTGACCGGGGATTCGTCGGTGGCAATTTTCTGGACCACAATTTTGTCGAGATCGACGCCCTCCAGAAGCTGGAGCGCTCGTTGTGAGGGGATGAGCCCTTCCCTCCACATGTCGACCGCAATCCTGAGTGCTGCGAAGGGTGCGCGTTTGCCGGACCGGCTCTGCAGGAGATAGAGGGAACTATCCTGGATGGTGAATTCGATGTCCTGCATGTCCCTGTAGTATGCTTCGAGTTTGTCTCCCACCTCTTTGAGCTCCCGATATGCATCGGGAAGCGCCGCTTCGAGCTCCGTCTGGGTGGCCGCGGACTGCTCTCCCGAAACGACGTCCTCGCCCTGTGCCCCGAATTTGAAGTCGACGAGAAACTCCTTCTCTCCCGTCCACGGGTTCCGGGTGAACCCGACCCCCGCCCCCGACCGCGCACCGGTATTGCCAAAGACCATCACCTGCACGGTGACGGCCGTACCGGCAACGTCTTCGAGTGCGTGGATGTTCCGGAACAATTCGGCACGGGGGCTCACCCACGAATCCAGAACGGCAATGGTGGCAAGTTCAAGCTGCTCGTCAGTATTTTCGGGAAATGATCTTCTGGAGAATCCCGAGAAGTTTTTTTCGTAACTCTCGGCAAGCATCCGCAGAGAGGAGGAATCGAGTTCAACCTCATCCTCCAGATGTTCCTCCGCCATGATCGCGGCCAGACGATCGCGATAGGCCGATGGATCGTGGCCGAAGACGATGACACCGAAGTTCTCAAGAAACCGGCGGTAGGAATCCCACGAGAAGCGCGGGTTGCCGGTCATGGCGATGAGCCCCCGCACGGTTTTCCGGTTGAGGCCGACGTTGAGGATGGTATCCATGATACCCGGCATGGAGACCGGAGCGCCGGATCGGACCGACAGGATGAGGGGATCGCGCTCGTCGCCGAATTTCCGGCCGGTGGCATCTTCGAGAAAGACTATCCCCTCCCGGAGGAACTGCAGGGTGTCATCAGGGAGAATTTTTCCGTTCCTGTGGTATTCTGCACAGATTTCCGCACTCAGGGAAAACCCGGGAGGCACCGGGATACCCAGCGAGGCCATGGTTGCCAGCCCGGCCGCTTTGGTGCCGAAATACCGGGCGGGCACCGCATCCGTCGAGCCGTGCCCGAACGTGACAATCCGTTGAATGCTTTTTTCCATCGCAATTCCCTCCTCCTACCTGATGATCTTCTCCATGATGATGTCCCGCATGAGATGAGACGATTTCCGCTGAGCATTCGTTGAATTTTCAATGTTCTGTGCGATTTCCGAATAGAGCCAGAGGTCCCGGTGGTCGGCGCTCTCCCGCAGAATCGTCTTGTGGCATTCGCGCAGTTCTTCGTCGGCAACCTGCTCAAGGCTGATGATCCGGTCCACTGATTCGAGGAAGGTTTTCATTTCCATCCTCCCTCCGCCCCGGTAGATGTACTGCGCGGCGATAATGACCTTGATGAATTCCTGGCTTCCCCGTAGAGCGATCTCCGCAAGGTTGGTGAGATTCTTGTGGATGGGGGTGGCCGGTCCCCCGTTCGGAATAAGCGTAATGTAGAAGCACGCTTCTTCGAGGTAATCGCATACATCGTCGGTCACGCTGATCAGGTGGGAAAAGATGTCCGGCGCTTCCATTCGCATGGAGAGCGAGCGCACCGTGTTGACGATATCGTCCGCCCGCGTCTCCCATTGTTTCGCACGCCGGGCGCTCCGCTCGATGCAGGCTTTGTCGCAGGAGCGCTGGATGGAGAGAAGGGAGTCGCGAACAGCGGTCGCCACATCGAACGCGAGGTACGTGTGCTCCTCGATAAGCGAGAGGAGTTCTTCATTGACCGAGCGAAAATACCGCTGGAGTTCTGCTTTGATCTCATCCCGCACAAGCAGCAGGGAATGGTTGGCCACAAGGCTGTTTTTCGTGGTATCGAGCACCCATTTTAAGTAGTTGACGGCGTTTTCCCGGCCGATGATCTGGTGGAGCGGCTCGCCCGGGCGGACGGCCGCACCGGTCACCGATTCCAGCGCACCGTAGATGAGGCTCTCTCCTCCCAGCTGGAGCCATGCCCGGTGCCCGATGTTATTGTGCGCCGCCCACGAGAGGATGCCGATGGCATCGCTGTTCCGCACGAAGTTGCGAAGCCGCTTTCTCGCCCTGTTCCAGTCGATCATAAAGACGATTCTCGAGCCGAGGTGGTCGAGGAACCGTTTCAGCTCGTCGGCATCCTGCGCCTGATAGGTGCCGACCGATAGGTGGTAGACCTCCTGCTCGAACCGGGAATCCGCAGTTTTCGAGACGGTGTCGTGCCACCGTACATGCCAGCCCTCGAACAACCCCTGGAAAAACTGCAGCCTTGGCATGTGGATGTCGGTGTAGGTGATGGAGACCGTTGCTCCCTCGATGGTGACGACGAGCACGTGGGCGTCGGTCATCCCGATATCGTTCTGGATGACGAGGCGCTTTCCGCTGCGCGTTGCGGTGGTCCCCAGTCCGGGATGGTCGAACTTGAGGGGAGCAGTACGGTTGAGCCCCTCCATAAACGCCTCGACCATCTCGCGGTCTTCGGCGGTGAGCAGGTAGGTACGCGCACCGTTGATCGTTTCCCGTGAAAGTTTTACCTGCATGGCGTTCAACGCCCGGTGCATGTCCATCACGAGGATGTGGATACTGTCCCCTTCGGTGCGTTTTCCCGCGGTGATGGCCTGGATGGCCTCGAGCGGGACGGTGCCGTATTCTCCCGAGGGCAGACCGGCGGTCAGTGTTTCCAGCCGTTGCAGGAGTTCCTCCGGGTGGCCATGGTCGTTTCGCAGTATCGGATCCGCCATCTCCTCGAGGCAGGTGCGCAGGGACGACATTATCTCCTCCGCGTGCGGGATTTTGTAGATGCCCGTGCTTATCAGTTCGGAGCCCTCGACAACCCTGTCAAGGAGGGCATTGTTCTCTCCTGCCGCCTCCCGTTCGCCCCTCAGGTTGGAACACTCCGCGGCGGGGTTTTCCGCATGGGCACGGGCCGCCTGGAGCAGGGTGAAGTAGTATTTTATCCGGTCATTCGCTGCGAGGGCTGTATTCACCAGGCTCGGCCGGAGGAGCTCTTCTTCCCCGAGTTGCTCGATGATCATCGTTTTTTGGGTCATGCATTCTCCTGCATTCATGGTGCGGCGGTCCCTTCCGGTCAGATGCCTGTGCCTCTCTCCTGGCCGGACCCGCCGTCAACAGGTGACATGAATGACTGCGACAAACCTGCGCCGTTCCTCTTCGATTTCCCCGAGTATGCAAGGGGTGGGACCCAGTACCGCCTGATACCTGCCAAGCATCTCTCTGGCTTTCGGGGTGAGAGGAAGATCGCCGTACTGCCCTGTGAAGACAAAAACCACTTCCGGCTTTTCCGCTTCAAGAAACTCCAGTTCGTGCTCGGAGAGGGGCGTATGGCCGTACTGCTCCCGGTACGTCTTTGATTTCGTTTTCTTCCGCTTTGTCACCCGTTTGTCTGCATGAAGGATGACATCGTGGTCAAATCGTGTGCCCTCGATAGCCACCCAGCCAAACCCGGTGTTCATCGGATCGCATCCGCGCCATTTCCGGAACGAAGATCGTTTTGAGGCTGCATTCGTCTTCGGGATTAATTTATTGATACAGATGTATATTTCTTTGGTATACCCGGCTCGGGCCCACGGTATATGGGAAGGGGGCGTGGCAGCGCAGGAAGCGATCGAGGCGGCACCCGGGTGCGAAAACGATACGCTGCCGTAGTGCCGGGACTCGCGGTAGATTACGCATTCCGGCGGCCATTATGAGTACCCCCTCGCTGGGGAACCGGTTTCAGGCCGATCCGAGCAGGCGACAGCACAGGCCGGCAGGTCTGCGTGCTGCCATGCCGTTTCCGCAGATAAACGACCGGCACCATCCATCACACTATAATATATCATTCCCAATATTCAGATCACTGTCCGCCCATGGTGGCGGGAATGTCTGCAGATGGCCGGTTCTCACGATGAATGTCGATAAACATTCCCCCGAAAAATCCATGCAGCTCGACGACCCAAGGCTCTTTATCAACCGCGAACTGAGCTGGATCCAGTTCAACCGCCGCGTGCTCGAGGAGGCCCGCGATACCGATCATCCGCTGCTCGAACGGGTCAAATTTCTCTCCATTTTCGCCAGCAACCTCGACGAGTTCATGATGATCCGCGTCTCCGGGCTGCGCAGGCAGATCTCGGGGGGCGTCCTCGCCGCGCCGCCCGACGGCATGACACCGTCGGAGCAGCTGGCCGCGATCAGGCAGGAGCTGCTGCCGCAGATCGCGGAGGCGCAGGCATGCTGGCAGGACGATATCCTCCCGAAGCTCAACGACGCCGGTATCCACATCCACTGCTTTGCGAGGTTGCCCTTGTTTCAGAAAGAAGCGATGCGGGTGTTCTTTGCAAAAGAGATCTTTCCGGTCCTCACCCCCATGGCCTTCGATCCCGGGCACCCCTTCCCGTTTATCTCCAACCTCTGCCTCAACCTTGCGGTGGTGATCAACGATCCCCTCCGCGGGACGGTCTTTTCGCGACTCAAGGTGCCCTCAGGCCTGTATTCCCGCCTCGTCAGCATCCCGGAGGAGTTCATACCCGGGGAGAGCGAATCGGAAAAGGCAAAAGAGTATCATTTTCTCTTTCTCGAGGACATCGTGGCGTCGAACCTGGATATGCTCTTCCCGGGCCTTGAAGTAATCGCCGCATACCCGTTCCGCGTCACCCGGGATGCCGATCTCGAGATCGAGGAGGATGAGGCGGCCGACCTGATTACGGTCATCGAGGAGGGCGTCGAACTCCGCCGTATCGGATCGCCGTGCAGGCTCGAGGTGAACAGTTCGATGCCCGACTGGGTGCGGGAGATGATCGCCTCCAAACTCGGCATCGGGTTGCGGGAATTGTACACCACCCACGATCCCGTGGGGATGGCGGACCTCGTGGAGTTCACCCGGATCGATCGCCCGGATCTCAAGGACACCCCGTTTCTCCCCTCCTATCCCGCCGGGCTTGACAGGGGGGACGAGGACATGTTTGCCGCGATAGCGCGCCACGATTTCATGCTGTACCACCCCTATGACAGTTTTACGCCTGTGATCAATTTCATCCGGCAGGCGGCGCGCGACCCGGACGTCCTGGCCATCAAGCAGACCCTCTACCGTGTGGGCCCGAATTCGCCGGTCGTCGAAGCCCTCATGGAGGCGCGTGAGGCAGGAAAACAGGTGGCGGTGCTCGTGGAGCTCAAGGCGAGGTTTGACGAGGCGAACAACATCGTCTGGACGCGTGCGCTGGAGCGGGCGGGGGTGCACGTGGTCTACGGGCTTGTCGGCCTCAAGGTCCATGCCAAGATGTGTATGGTCGTGCGCCGGGAGAAAGACGGCATCGCCACCTATATCCATCTCTCAACGGGCAATTATAATGCCGCAACAGCCCGCATTTACACGGATACCGGTCTTTTCACTGCAGATGCCGCAATCGGCGCTGATGTGACGGACCTGTTCAACGCCCTCACCGGGTATTCGAGAAAAGTCGATTACCGGAATCTGCTGGTCTCGAACGGCGAAATGGGTACGATGAGGGATGATCTGCTCCGGTTGATCGACCGTGAAACCGCCCGGCAGGAGAAGTTCGGCGACGGCTCTATTGCGATGAAGATGAACGCGCTCGTTGATCCGCGTATTATCAAAGCCCTCTACCGGGCCTCGCAGGCCGGCGTGAACATCGATCTCCAGGTCAGGGGCATATGCTGCCTGCGCCCCGGCATCCCCGGCATCAGCGACCGGATCACGGTGACCTCGATCGTGGGTCGGTTTCTCGAGCATTCGCGTATTTACTACTTCCACAACGGTGGGGATGGGGTCATCCTCAGCGGGAGCGCGGACCTGATGCCCCGGAACCTCGACCGGCGCGTGGAGATCCTCTATCCGGTCGACGATCCCCGGAATAAAAAGGCCCTGTACGACATCCTCGGGGTTCATCTCCGGGATACGGCGCGAGCACGGGTGCTGCAGCCCGACGGCACCTATGCGCGGGTGGTGCCCGGCGAGGGTGAGGAGGCATGCGACAGCCAGAAATGGATGCTTGAACACCGCGGTGCATGGCATGCGGGTGGTGAATGAATGAAGGGTCCAGAGCAATGGGTGTGAGCATGTACGAGGGATGGAAGGATCCGGGGTACTGCCTGTATGGCGCCGGCAACCTCCTTGTTCTCCTCGGTGCGCTCGGCGGGGAGATCGAGGGCGTCAGGGAAGCGGTAGATATCGAATACGTCCACCGGATGCGTGTTGCCACGCGCCGAATACGGGCCGCCCTGCCCCTGTTCAGGAACTGCTACCCGACACAGAAGTACAGGTACTGGCGGCGCGAAATTCGCGCCATCACCCGCGCTCTCGGGCAGGCACGCGATGCGGACGTACAGGTGGATTTTCTCCGGAAGTTCCTTGCTGATCTCTCCCCGCAGGAGGCCGCGGCCGTTGCGCTCCTGTTCGCGCTGGAGGGGGTGGCCGCGGGAGAGAACACGGGTGCTCAGCCGCTCCCTGATCCGGGGGGGGATCCCTGCGCTCCCGGGGGTCATGTCAGGGTCAGCTTCACGGGCACCCGTGCGAGTATCGAGCGAACCCATGAGGGATTGCAGCGCCCCCGCAAGCCTCCGGTGATGGTTCCGGCCGTCCCCCCGGAATGCCCGCAGATCTACCGGCCCGGGATCGAATGCCTGATGCTGCGGTTGCAACAGAGGCGAAAAGCCCTGCAGCCCGGGGTGATCGCGGCACTTGACCGGTTTGTTGATCTCGGGGTGGCGGGGGAGATGGATGCCACACTCCGGCGCGTGGCGGCGGAGGCGCGGCGGTGCACCACCGGCATCCACTCGCGCACGTCCTATGAACAGGCGTTCTTTCATATCTCGCAATCCATCGAGGAGGTCTTCTCCTACGAAGACTTCGTGCCGCAGGAGGAGCAGATCGAACAGCACCATGCATTGCGGATTGCGGCAAAACGGCTTCGCTATATGATGGAGAGTTTCAGCGGGCTCTTCGACGGGCAGATGAAAGCGCACATCAAAGCCGTCAGGCGCCTGCAGGACATTCTCGGGGAGATGCACGACTGCGATGTGTGGGTGGCCTCTCTCCCTGCATTCCTCGAGGAGGAAAAGGAGCGTTCGGTCGCCTATTTCGGGCACGCCGGGGTGTTCGGCCTGATCGAGCCGGGCATCAACCATCTCCGCGAGGACCGAAGAATGCGCCGGGACATGCTCTGGCGGTCGCTTGTCGCGTACTGGGACCGGCTGAAACAGGACGGGTTCTGGGGCGACCTGAGAGCAACCATCAGCAATCCCCTGCTGGGGCGTTCTGCGGGGGACTCCGCCGGGATCACGGAGGGCGGTGAACCCCCTGCAAAGCTCGCCGTCATCGGCAATGTGCATGCGGACCTTGCGGCCCTCGAGGCAGTACTCGAGGACGCCCGCCGCCGGGGTGCGACTGCCGTCCTCAATACCGGGAATTTCGTGGGATTCGGGCGTTCTCCCGATGAAGTGGTAGAGCGGCTTCGCAGGGAGCACGCGATCAGCACGATCGGTAATCGTGACGAGCAGGTGCTCACCGTTAAAAAATGGAAAAAACCGCACAGGAAAGGTCAGAAGTACAGGGCTCTCCGCTGGCAGTACCGGCACCTCTCCCGGACAAGCAGGGCGTATCTTACGTCGCTCCCCCGCGAGATCAGGCTCAATTTCAGGGGAAACCGCATCTTCATGACGCACTGCAGCCCCGGGTCTATGGCAGGATTCATCTCCTCGAAGGCGCCCGATACCGGATTGCGGGAATATATAGGCGCCGCCGGGGCGGATAGTATCATTTTTGGGCAGGAGCGGCGCCCGTCCGCCCGGCAGATCGACGGCGTCTGGTGTATCTCTCCGGGGAGTGTGGGCACCCCGGAAGGCGGGGATCCGTATGCCTGGTATACCCTCCTGCAGCTCAACCCCTTCGCACTCCACCAGGTACGCGTTCCCAGCAGAACCGGCCAAACCATCGAGAAAGCCTGCGAGTGGTGTGTGCCGGGAACCGGTGCCCGCCTGTCCCGCGAGGGGCGGCATCCCGATATGATGAAACCGGATGACGAGGAAGTTCATTGAGGAGTTCTCCGCAGAACCACACCGCATCAGGACTCGAAATTCTCCTGCGTGGAGATACTGGCCTGCCGGAAAGGCGGCAATCCGTCCAGGGGAGCCATTTTCACGGAGGGAAACAACAGCATGACCCGGCCCGGGAGCGAAAGAGTTATCGCGTTTATTGATCTGGGGACCAACTCGATACGATCCCTCATTGTGAGGCTCAATCCCGATCATTCCTCCACGGTGCTTACCCGACAGAAGGAGATGGTCCGCCTCGGCGAGGGGGAATTCCTCCATGGTATCCTGCTTCCGGAAGCGGTGGAACGGGCGGTTCTTGTCGCCAAAAAATTTGTTGCACTGGCACGGGGGTTCGGAGCGGACGAGATCCACGCGGTGGCAACCTCTGCCACCCGCGAGGCGCGCAACCGGGATGCCTTTTTAAAGCGCCTGCAACGGGAGGCGGGTCTTGATGTGCGCGTGATTTCGGGCAAGGAGGAAGCGCGCCTGATTTACCTCGGCATATCGAGCGGCGTCGAGATCGGATCGCAGACGGCTTTGTTCGTCGATATCGGCGGCGGAAGCACGGAGATCATCGTCGGCGACCAGCACGGGCATAGACTGCTGCATAGTCTCAAACTGGGGGCGATCCGTCTCAGCAACCGGTATTTCGGACCTGAGGATACGGGTCCCGTGACCGACGAACGCTACCGGCAGATCTGCGGGTATGTGCGAAATGCTCTCATGTTTCCGGTGCAGCAAGCCCGTCAGGAAGCGATTGCTCTTGCCTTCGGCAGCTCGGGCACCATACAGAATCTCGCCGAGATCGCGTGCCAGATGCGCGAGAAAGGGGAGAGGCGGTTTCCGCCGTCCACCATCACCCATGATGAATTACAACGGATCATCGCACGGCTCCGGGCAGTTCCGCTCGAGGAACGGAAACAGGTTCCCGGGATCAACCCGGATCGTGCGGATATCATCGTAGCCGGAGCGGCGATCCTCGACACCCTCATGGGCGAGCTGGGGATAGCAGAGATGCGGGTGAGCGGGCGGAGCCTGCGAGACGGACTTTTTGTTGATTACCTCTCGAAAATGCCGGGATCTCCCTACACCCGGACGCTATCGGTTCGTACCCGCAGCGTGCGCATGCTGGGCCACGCGTGCCGCATCGACATCCCCCACGCCGAGCACGTCACCCGTCTGGCCTGCGATCTTTTCCACAGCGGCAGGATGATCGGACTGCACGATCTCGGGGAAGGGGAGCGTGAGCTGCTGGAATATGCCGCATATCTGCATGATGTCGGCCAGTTCGTCTCGTTTTCGGGACACCACCTTCATTCAAAGTATCTTATCGAAAACGCCGGGCTCCTCGGGTTCGACGACCACGAGATCACGCTCATCGCCTCCATCGCCCGCTACCATCGGAGGAGAACCCCGCGGAAGAAAGATGACGCCTTCAACGCGCTCGATAACGAGCGCCGGCATACCGTCCTTGTGCTCTCCACGTTCCTCCGGCTTGCGGAACACCTCGATCGGAGCCATGCCGGGCTGGTCACCGGGGCGCGGTTTACCGGCATTACTACCGGAAAGGTCTCGCTCGAGGTAACCTGCCGCAAGGACTGCTCACTTGAGGCCTGGGCACTCGAATCCGATGCCGGGGCCTTTGAAAAAGTGTTCTGCCGCAACCTCGAGACATCGTACAGGATCCTCGGAAATGAACGGGACACTGCCTGAAGGGGGATGCGAGGGGGCCCGGGATCTAGGGTGCCGGTTCTTCTTCCATGATGAGGTGGTTGATGGTGACCTCGCAGATATCTGCGGAATAGTCGCCGATCCTGCGGATGCTGTCGGATATATGGACGATAGAGATAGCTACCTGCGATTCGTATTTGAGAGCACGGGTGCTGATCTCCTTGCACAACTCTTCAAGTTTCCTGCCCATCTGGATTGTGTCGTTTGCCTTCCGGAGATCTCCGCGCGAGAATGCGTCCATGCTGTTGTTGAATATGCAAAGAGCACAGTTGCTGGCTTCTTCGATTGCAGTGCAGAGTTCCGCATTTTCTGTCTTTCCGATCAGCGCAAGGGCATTGTAGGCAATGCGCGTGCCGTGGTCGGCGATGCGTTCGACGATCCTGCCGATCAGGAAGTACTCCTCGGCCATGCTCACGGAAATGTTCATCTTCCGGGAGAGGTTGATGTCGCCGACGATGAGGTTGTTTTGCCGTGCAATCAGCCAGTGGAGGCGGTCGACATCGGTGTCGCGGGAAATGACGTCTTCAGCGAGCGCCCTGTCGCCCGTCTTCAAGGCCGTCACGGCATCTTCGTGCATTCCCTTGACAATCACCGACATCCTTCGCAGGGTGTTGTCGAAGGGCATCTCCGAGGGGTTGAGGAGGTCCTTGATGACGATGGCGGTCTCGGTCTCCTCCACAACCTCCTGCCCCACAGCGTTGCTGGTGAACGCACGCACCAGTCCGAGGACAAAGGGCGGGAGGCGTGCGTGCGCCCATATCCTGATGGTGTCATAGCCTGCGATATAGGCCCCGATAAGGCACCTGAGCAGGAAGGTCTGGTCGGTGGACGCTGTGACTTCGAACTCCCTGACCTTCTGGATCTTTTCCCCCTTGATATTGGGAGTGACCAGCAGCGTGCCGTCGCGCTGGACGATCAGGCCGACGGGATCATTTTTCTGGATTTTTGTCTGTTTAATCCAGGTTTTTGGTAAAGACACTATATAGGAGGACCCGCCGCTGATCTGGACTTTTCGAATTTCCATATTACAGGGTTCGTTTTTTATTCATGGTATATATGTAATATGATTCTCTATCGAACTATAGGAGGACTGGGGAGATCTATGTTATCATTCGAGTAAACCTTTATATCTGGCTTCCGATTTCTATTCGGTGAACGAGCAGGTATGAAAAACCGAGTTTCCAGTCTATTGACTGTCTCTCTGGCGGGAATTGTGCTTCTCGCTGTGGTATTGTGCGGATGTGTGAGTGATCAGGATAGTGCCGGGTCTCCTGACTCCGGTGCGACCGGCACCCTTGCGATCACCGGGTCGACGACGGTGCTCCCCCTTGCGGAGAGGGCTGCAGAGGCGTTCATGGACGCCAACACCGGGATTGACATCCTTGTGAGCGGCGGAGGTTCCAGCGTCGGCGTGCAGGCGGTCGGCGAGGGCACTGCCGATATCGGCATGGCGTCCCGCGACCTCAAGGACGCCGAGATGGAGCGGTACCCCGACCTCGTGCAGCACGTGGTTGCGAAGGACGGCATCGCATTGATCATCAATAATGAGAACCCCGTGGAGAGCCTGACGGTGGAGCAGGTGCGCCTGATCTACACGGGCGGGATCACCAACTGGAACGAGGTCGGCGGCAGTGACGCAGACATCGTCGTCGTGGGCCGGGACAGTGCGTCCGGCACCCGTGCTTCCTTCGAGGATCTCGTGATGGACAAGCAGGAGTTCGTGGCGACCATGCTCGAGAAGAACTCGAACGGTGCGGTCCAGCAGACGATCGCCGGCACGCCGGGCGCCATCGGCTATGTCGGTCTCGGCTACGCCGGCGGGACGGTGAAGGGTGTTTGGATCGATGTCGGGGGCACGGCGGTCGAGCCTTCGGCTGAGAACGTCATCGCGGGCACCTACCCGATCGCCCGTGAACTGAACATGTTCACCTGCGGCGAGGCGACCGGGCTTGCGGCAGCCTATATCGACTATATCCTCAGTGATGAGGGCCAGGCGATCGTCGAGGATGAAGGCTTCGTGCCGGTCTCGTGAGTATGGGGTGCCGGGTTATGCGGAACACGAACCGTGAGGGTCAGGGCCCTTCCGGTTCCATTGAAATATTTGTAGTATTCCATGAGCGATCGAACGCCTGATTCCAGGAAAGCCGGATATTTGTGGACACGCTGGCTCCCGTCCGGGAGCATGACGGGTTTGTGGGAAATCCTTATTCGGGGTTTGTGGTTTTGCACTGCGATCGTTGCGGTCGTCGCTGTATTCTTCATCCTGTTCTTCCTTGTTCGGGACGCCGGGCCCATATTTTCGGCGGTCGGCCTTGAAACCTTTCTCGGGGGGGCGGTCTGGAACCCAACGGGATCGCCTCCCGCCTACGGGACCTTTCCCCTCATCGCCGGAACACTGCTGGTGACGCTCGGCGCCATGCTCTTTGCCACGCCTCTCGGGATCGGCAGCGCCCTCTATTTATCCGAACTGGCATCCGGCAGGGTGAAGGCGGTGGTCAAACCGGCGATCGAGCTCCTTGCCGGCATCCCTTCCGTGGTCTTTGGTTTTTTCGGTCTCGTCGTGCTGACGAACTGGATACGGGTCGGGTTCGATGTCCCCAGCGGTGAGAGCTGGCTCGCGGGGTCGATCCTCCTCGGCGTGATGGCCCTTCCGACGATTATCAGCGTGTCGGAGGATGCGATCAGTGCGGTGCCGCGTGAATTCAAGGAAGGATCGCTCGCCGTGGGGGCGACCCACTGGCAGACCATCCGCGGGGTGATCGTGCCGTCCGCCCTCTCAGGCATCACGGCTGCCCTCATCCTCGGGATGGGCCGGGCGATCGGGGAGACGATGGCGGTGATGATGGTCACCGGCAATGCAGCAATCATTCCCGATCCCGTGTTCGATGTGCTCTCCCCGGTCCGGACGCTGACCGGGACGCTCGGTATCGAGATGGGCGAGGTGGCGGTGGGCAGCGCCCACTACCACGCGCTGTTCGGGGTCGCAATGGTGCTGCTCGTCATCACGCTTATCGTCAACGTCTGTGCGATGCTTATCACGGAGCGCCTCAGGGAGAAGACGACCGCCTCTGCAGCAGCCCGCCACCGTATCCTCTCTGCGGAGACGGCAGAGCGGCTCCTGCGTTCTTCGGGCCTTCTGGTGATCGCACTCCTCGCGGGTGTCCTGTGGGTTGTTGCCGGTCCTTGCACGACACTGATCGCCCTTGCCGCACTGGCGGCTGTGTATGGAATACGGGAGCGTATCTCCCAGCGCCATGTGCAGCACGTTGCATTCGGGTTCATTTTCATCTCCATACTTATCGTGCTCCTTATTCTCGGCATCATTCTCTACGATATCATTTCCCACGGCCTTCCGGCGCTCTCGTGGGAGTTCCTCACCCAGCCGCCACGGAACCTCGGGCGCGAAGGGGGGATATTTCCTGCGATCATCGGGACGCTGTACCTCGTCGGCGGGGCGATCCTCGTTGCCCTTCCCATTGGCGTGGGCGCGGCGATTTATCTGACCGAATACACGAGGGAAGGACCCGTCACGAAGATCATCCGGTCCGGTGTGGACCTCCTCAACGGCACCCCCTCCATTGTGTTCGGCCTGTTCGGGTTCGCATTCCTGGTGTTGTTTCTGGGATTCGGCGTGTCCCTTCTCGCCGGGCTGATCACGCTGGGGCTGATGGTGCTTCCGACCATCATCCGGACCACCGAAGAAGCCCTCCGGAGCGTCCCCGATGCCCTTCGCGAAGGGAGCTTCGCGCTCGGCGCAACAAAATGGCAGACGATACAGCGGGCGGTCCTTCCCCCCGCCCTGCCGGGCATCCTCACCGGCACAATCCTGAGTATCGGGAGAGCCGCAGGAGAGACCGCACCGATCCTGTTTACCGCAGTTGTCTTTTCACGGCGGTTGTTGCCGGGATCGCTGTCGGATCCGGTCATGGCCCTCCCCTACCACCTTTTCATCCTCTCGACGAACGTCCCCGGTGCAGAGCAGAACCAGTACGGCACCGCGCTGGTTCTCCTGCTCCTTGTAATCGGGGTATATCTTGTGGCAATCGTCATACGCAGCCACTACCGCAAGACCGTAACATGGTGAACCGCATGCAGGAAAACGGCGCAATTCTCTCAACACGGGATCTGAACCTCTACTATGGCGAAAAACATGCCCTGATCGACGTATCCATCGACATCAGGCCGAACACCGTCACCGCGCTCATCGGCCCGTCGGGCTGTGGGAAGTCCACGCTGCTCCGCTGTTTCAACAGGATGAACGACCTTGTCGGTGGAGTCAGGACTAACGGCGAATGTCTTTTTAAGGGCAAAAACATCTATGCAAAGGAGGTCGACGTTGTGGGGCTGCGCAAGAAAATCGGGATGGTGTTCCAGAAGCCCAACCCCTTTCCCAAGTCGATCTACGAAAACATCGCCTATGGCCCCCGTATCCACGGCATCAAAAATAAAAAGGCGCTCGACGAGATCGTTGAGAAGAGCCTGAAATCCGCGGCGCTCTGGGACGAGGTCAGCGACCGCCTGCACGAACCGGCGATGGGACTTTCCGGGGGCCAGCAGCAGCGCCTCTGCATCGCACGCACGCTTTCGGTGGAACCCGAGATCATCCTCATGGACGAACCCTGCTCTGCGCTCGATCCCATCGCCACATCGAAGATCGAGGATCTGATGATCGAGCTGAAAGAAAATTACACCGTCATCGTGGTAACGCACAACATGCAGCAGGCGGCACGCGTCAGCGACGAGACCGGTTTCATGTATCTTGGAAAACTGGTCGAATTTGGTGATACGGTGCAGATCTTCGAACGGCCCCGGGAGGAACTGACCAACAATTACGTGACCGGAAGGTTCGGGTAGGGAAGAAGCATGGTCGAAAAATTCTACGAAGAACTGGATGAGCTGAAGGCGGAAATCCCAATGTTCGGTGCGTTCGCCATCGGTATGCTTGAAGACTCGATAAAAGCGCTGAAAAACCAGGATCTGGGGCTTGCGGAGGAAATCCGGGAAAGAAAAGCCAATCTTGCGGCGCACCACACCCGCATCGAGGAGGAAGCGCTGCGAATTCTCGCGCTCTACCAGCCGATGGCAAAGGATTTGCGGGTCATCGCCTGTATCAACCAGACGAATTACTCACTGTACCGGGTGGGAAGGATCGGCTGGGATATCGCCAAGCTCTCCATGTACGTGGCGGGTCAGCCGTTCATCGAGAACCTCCAGAATATTTTCTATATGGGCGATCTGGTGGTCGCCATGCTCAGGGACGTGATGGAGGTGTATGAGAGCAACGCCATCTCCTCGCTGCTCGGGCTCTCCAAACGGGATGACGTGGTGGACAATCTCCGGTCATCCATCTTCCGCGAGTGCCTGACCTACATGATGGAGGACAACCGAAACATCCCGCGGTGTATCGATTACATCTCCGTCTCCCGGCACCTCGAACGCGCCGGCGATCATGCCTGCCTCATCGCCGAAAAGATCTATTACATGAACACCGGAGAGCGGGTGGAAATCCGCTGATGTGTGCGGAATTCCTGCACCGCTGCTCATATCTTTTTTTGCTTCATGCGCACCGTACGCAGCCTGTTGATGGCCGCGGCAAGCTCGAACGGCCTGAACGCGGCATAATCGCCTGCAGGCTGCGGGCCAATCGCATCGAGCCCGTGCTCCCGGATTCGCGCCGCCACGCTGTGCACCACGTCTGAGAGCGATTTTTGGCCGTCCATCAACGAGACGGCACAATGGATGGCATCGCCGATGGCGTTGGTCTGGCTGATTTCGACCAGCTGCTCGACCGCCGCAAGATCGATGGTGTGGGTACCGAAGGCGATAGTGTGCATCCCCTTCGGGGAGATCTTCACCTCGCGCCTGCCCCTGCTGGGGTCGAAGCTGCCCGGGAGGGGGATTCTCTCCCGGAACGCGCCGAACAGGTCGCCTCCCTCCGCAACCCGTTCGGCCCGGTAGCGTTCGGCGATGGCGTGCGCATCCCCGGTGCAGTCGCGGGCGATGTACTCGTCCATGCAGATCACGCATCCCGCCACATCGAAGTAGTCCCCCGAACCGCCGATGACCAGCACCGTTGAGACACCGCAATCGGAAAAGATCTGTGCCACCTTGTCGATGAACGGGGTGATGGGCTCTTTTTCCTTTGCGATGAGCTCCTGCATCCGGTGATCGCGGATTATGAAGTTGGTCGCCGAGGTGTCTTCGTCGATGAAGAGCGCTTGTGCGCCGATTTCGAGTGCCTCCATGATATTTGCCGCCTGCGAGGTGCTGCCGCTGGCGTCGTCTGTCGAGAATGCCTGCGTGTCCTGCCCGAAGGGGAGGTTGCTGATGAAGGGCGAGATATCGACCTTTTCGATCCTGCGCCGGTCCTCCGCACGGATCTTGACCGATGAAGGGTTGCTGACCACGAATTCCCTGCCGTCCCCGGGTATGTGGTTGTAGATGCCCCGCTCGAGGGCGTTGAGCAGGGTCGATTTGCCGTGGTAGCCCCCGCCGGTGATAAGGGTGATGCCTGCGGAAATCCCCATCCCCTGTATGGTCCCGCGATTGGGCAGCTCGAATTCGTGCATCAGCGACGGCGGCGAGGTGAACGGCACCACGCGGGGTCCGGTCATGGCGCGGTCATCCACGCCGCTCGCACGCGGCAGCACGGACCCATCGGCGACGAACGCGATCAAGCCGGACCGGCCGATGCATGCCCTGAGACAATCCGCATCCTCGTTGACCTCGATATGGCGAACGAGCGCGGCGTGATCAAGGCTTTCATACAGGAGCGATGCTTCGACGATTGCGGGGATGTCCTCGAGCAGCATCGCTTCTGCCTGCCGTCCGGCGATCGTCCGCCCTCTCGCCGGCAGCCCCGCCACGAAGCGCGCTTCGAGCACGCCCTCTCCGAGGAGCACCGACGTGCGCTCGAGGATCTCCTGGCCCGGCCGGTCGATGGCGATCAGGCCGCTTTTTCCGCTCCCCCGTCTCCTCGAGCCACGGTTCTCTGCCGCCGTTGCGAACCGGCGGGTGAGGAAATCGCAGAGGGCTGTTTCCCTGCTCCCGGTTGCATGGGTTTCGGGTGGAAAGCCGGCTCCATCGAGGGGGAGTTGCACCCGCATCCTGCTGGGGGCGGCGAAGGGGTCGCCCTGGACGCGGTCGATGATCAGCGTCAACGACGGGAATGCAAAGACGCCTCTGATCTCCCGGTACGCCTTGTAGCCCCGCCCGTCGATGCGGCGCAGCTGATTTCTCAGGTCGTCGTCGCTTTTCATGCGTATCGTGGTGGTCTTTACCCGGCGTCCTGCCGGGTCTTTGTGCGGTGCACGCTGCGCCGCCGCGAAGGTGATTGCACTTCCCGTATCGCCATGCTCTCCCGGGTCAGGCGTATCCGGTGATTTCGTAGTTGATTTCGGTGGTGTTTTCCGCGCACTCCTCCCCGTATATCAGGACCTCTTCGATGCGCTTTTTGAGAAGCGCCGGGTAAATGGCTCCCACCAGCTCGGAGACGGGTTTTCCCCCGCAGAAAAACTTGAAGGTCGGGGTTCCCCGCACGCCGTAGCGCTGGAGGGTCCATGGATTGGCCGCAACATTGAGCCGCACGAATTTCACCCTGCCCTCGTACTCACCGGCATATTCACGAAAATAGGGCTCCATTGTCCTGCAGTGGGCGCATGTCGGACTGTAAAACATTGCGACAACCGGCATCTCGCTTTTTTCCACGCTCGCTTCCCAGTCTTTGTCGGTGAGTTCGGGCACCTCCGCATCACTCATAGAACGTCCTCTGTGTGGTTCTTCTCGTGACTTCCCTTATACTTTCCCTGCGGATCGCGATGGCGCAATCTATGTATACCATTTCCGCGTATCCATCATTTGTTTTTCCGAGGCGAAAACGAGGTGAATATATGGAAGGCATCCGGTTTCCAGCGATTACGGCATCATCCCTGGAGAGCACGGACGTCACCCTCCCCGATGCGGTGCGGGGAAAGGTGGCGCTCATCGTCATCGCCTTCGAGCGGGCGGCACAGAGGCAGATCGATTCATGGGTGGAACCGTTCGAGGCGAAATTCAAAAACAACCCGGGCGTGGTCGTGTACGAGGTGCCGATGATCGATTCAGGCGTCTGGCGCATGATGCGGGGGATGATCGATGCCGGGATGCGTGCCGGCATCCCTGAGCGGCGCCATGTCTTTGTTATGACCTACTATGAATCTTCCGGACCCTACCGGGAGGCACTGGGGATGGATGACCGTTCTCGTGCCTACCTGTTCCTGCTTGACCGGGAAGGAACCATCCGGTGGAGCGCCAGCGGGTATGCATCGCCGGAGCAGTCCCGCGCCCTGATCGAGACCGCATCGTCTCTTCTTGCGCCGGTGGCGGCGTCGCCGTGATCGGTCGAACGCTGGTCTCGAAACGCTCCCCGGGGCGTTCAGGGTGTGATCATACCGGCAAGCATATCACCTGCATGGTATGGGTTCGCTGTACATTTCCGGCCACTGGTGCGGGGATCAGGATTGCCGCCACAACGGATGCGGAAGGACGAGATGTCTCGCGTACAGAATCAGAGCGGGACTCAGCGTCTCGAAAATCCTCTCTGGAGCGCTCCGGGCCATCGTAATTGCCAGCTTCATCGATCTCTCGGTGAGCCTGATCAGGAAAAAATGCTGCCCGCTTCATTCAAAAAAAGAAGTAAATCAAAGATTTTTGAGTGCCACGATGTCCACCACGCCGGTGAGCTTCCAGATATTGGAGCGTTCCTCGGCGGTGATCGCATCGACGGGTTCATCGGGCTGGTGGCCGAGGGCGGCGAGGATATTGGTGGAGAGATTGCGCTCTTCGATCAAATCCACAAACTTTTTCCTGACGATCTTTTTGGTGATGGCGTCCTCCTCCTGCACGAGGTACCCCTGCATGGTCACGAAGGTATAGCAGGAGAGATCGCTCGAATACTTCTCCACCTCGACGGAGACATACGGATGTTTTTTAAAGAGGTCGTTTTTCCGTCCGTACTTGGTGGAGAGGAAATAGAGGAACTTGCCGTCGAATACATAGAGGAAGGGGGCGATATACGGGTATTTTTCCCCCTGGAACGCGATCCTGCAGACATACCCTTCATCGATCAGCCGGTCATACTCCTGTTTTTCCATGCGGGGGATTTTCACGATTTCCAATCCTATCACATCCTGATATGAAGTCCGTAGATCCTGCCTTGACATAAACGTTTCCTAGAGAAAAGAAGTGGATTGCGGATTCCCGTCTATTCTCCCCGTTCGAAGCCAGGATCCGGCGTTCCGGGGGTGCCTTGTGCTGCTACTCGATAATTTCGACGCCTTTCCAGTGGGCGATGTACCCGGCGATCTCCCCCGCCTGGGGTTTTGGATTGGTATATGACCACGCAGCATCGACATTTTTCTCTCCCCCGACTGTGATGGTATAGTAGCGGCAGTGCCCTTTCCACGGACAGACCGACCTGCTCTCGGTGGGGGTAAGGTACTCCATGTTCACTGCGTCAGGCGGGAAATAGTGGTTCCCCTCTATCATGAATGTCGCATCGCTTTCGGCAATCACGGCCCCCTTCCATATTGCTTTGACCAGTTCGCACACCTCCTCTCACCACCCCCTGATGTGGCGGCGATCCTATATGAGCCTGTGGGGCACATAAAGGCTTCAAACTGCGGATGAATGCGGCGCTGGGATCGATCGCACAAAGTACCGGTTCGGGCGGCAGCCGCCGCCGTCTATGTTCGCCTGCGCAGGCCCACGATCAGGAGATATTGAGCCTCATCATCTGTTCGAACCACCTCGCCGTCTCCCGACGGGGGCAGGCATCCCCCGGCGGCAGCGGGAGGTTTGTCCTCGGGCCCGGTGATCCGATCCCTCACACGGAGGCTGGTTCCCCGTCCGCACGGTCCCGGCCGGTTATTTGGCGTCTCGTTCGCCTATCGAGCCGGAAGCACCGCATGGCTTCCCGTGACGAATCTCGCTCCACGACCAGCGCAGGATAGAGCGTAGTGCACCCGCGAGGCGCTGCGACGGCTCATTACCGGTCACAGAAAAGCTCCTGCTCCGGGAGCAGTCAATGGCGTCCCTCCACGGTACCCGGCGTTTCAACGTTTGCCACCCTGGTTCCCACGACGGCAGGGAGCATGTGCAGGTTTCATTACCGCCGGGAGCAGATCTATTGGCCGGTGTGAAAGCAGATCCGGACCTCTCTCAAATCATCAGTTCAGAAGCTCACTTCATTGCTACCATCGGAGCCACCGGACTGGCCCCGGATCGAGTTTTCCAGTTTCAACGCCTGGTCCTTTCGTATTATGCGCACTTCGGCCGGGATCTCCCGTGGAGAGAAACGAACAATCCGTATCACATTCTTGTATCGGAGATCATGCTCCAGCAAACGCAGGTCGCCCGTGTTCTCCCGAAATATCATGAATTTCTCGAAGCATTTCCCGATGTTCAAACGCTTGCCGCCGCACCGCTGGGAGATGTCCTTGCCGTGTGGCAGGGGATGGGCTATAACCGCCGGGCGATTGCCCTGCAGCGCACGGCGAGAATTCTTGTCGAGCAGTATAATGGCGAGCTTCCCCGGGATAGAGCGATCCTCGTACAGTTGCCGGGAATCGGCAGGGCAACGGCATCGGCCATCGTCGTTTACGCTTTCAATACACCTGCGATCTACATTGAAACCAATGTTCGACGGGTCATAATCCATTTCTTTTTCCAGGACCGATCCGGTGTAAAGGACTCCGAAATTGAACCCATCGTTCAGAAAACCTTGTACGTGGAGAATCCCCGCCTTTGGTTTAATGCATTGATGGATTATGGCACGTGGCTGAAAACGAGAGAAGATAACCCGAACCTCCGGAGCAGCGCGTATAAGAAACAGAGCCCGTTTGAAGGTTCTGATCGACAGATCCGCGGGAATATCCTGAAAATTGTGCTCGAGGAAGGAGCGATTGCTGAAGGTGCGCTCATCGAAACGATTGCCGGTGAGAAGGAAAGGATCCAGAAATTGCTTGTTGAAATGGAAAAAGAGGGGTTCATTCATCGAACTGGTGGGATCGTGAGCATAGCGAAGACGGGTGCGCTCTAGAAACACCCGCGTCGCCGGGTGGGGCACCATCGTGCAGCGCAGACCCGAAGGGCGTGCATGGAGGTGGTGGTCATCGGAGACGACATCCAGTGCAGTAAACCGCAAGGACTCCTCGTGGGCCCGAACATCTCGTGGAGGTGCACGATGGCAATGCATTGCGAGGTACTGCCGGTTTCGCCCCTCCCCGGTGAGCAGCACAGGGGAACATCCGCCAACCAGGGTTTCCCTCCTGCTACCGGCGGGCGTTTGCACCGGAATCAGGCCCGGCCGCAAGAGCCCCCGGTCCCGCATGCACGATTCGAGATCCGGTGCAGGGGTGTGGCCCTGCCGTTCATGCACAACCCGTTAATATGCAGTGTGGTACACCAGTACACCGTTCACCACCAGAACGGGGGGTGGGCGGGTGGCCCGGCCTGCGATGTGGTCGAAGGAGGAGTCCTGCTCTGCTGCAGAGCAGTGCAACGCCCCGATAGACATCCGGGTTTTCGCAATTAGCCTCCCGGAGGGATCTGCCGGGGATGGAGAAACTGGTTACGATCGAGAGAATGCTGCGGCGGCAGCAGTGGACGGAGCTGCAGGACTACCTGCGGAGACTCGATCGAACCGACCTCAACTGGCTTTTTCTGAGGATGGATGACGCCGATTTCATCCTTGTCTTTCGGCTGCTCGAGAAAAACACTGCGCTCGATCTCTTCGAAAGTATGGATGCCGAGCAGCAGGCACGGCTGATAACCCGTATGGGGGACCCCGAGTCGCTCCGTCTTATCGAAGAACTCGACCCGGACGACCGCGCCCGGATCTTCGAAGAACTCCCCGCAAAGGTCGCAAAACGAATCCTCGCCGATATGAGCCCCGGCGCGGTCGCTTCCCTCAACCTCCTCCTCGGCTATCCCGACGGAAGTGCGGGCCGCTCCATGACCCCGCGGTACCTCGCCGTCACGGAGGATGAGACCGTCGGGGAGGTACTCGCCGGGCTTCACGCCACCGTTCTCAGGCCCGATGAGATGGAGATGATCTACGTCATCGGACCCGGCCGGATCTACCGCGGCCATCTCCGCCTCGGGTGCCTGCTCAAGGCCGGACCCGACCAGAGGATGGGGGAACTCGCCTCTGCTCCTGATCTCTTTGTCAGGACAACGGATCCCCGCATGCGGGCTGCCAGCCTGATCCAGGAATACGACCTGACGGCGATCGCGGTCGTCGACTCCGAAGGGCGGCTTGTCGGATCGGTCACGTTTGACGACGCGATGGATGTCATCGAGGAGGAAGGGACGGAGGACTTTCACAAACTCGGTTCGGTACGGGATCTGGGCATCAACTTCCGGGAGGCGAGCGTCGGTCTCATGTACCGGAAGCGGTTTCCCTGGCTGCTGGTGCTGATCCTGGTCAACATTGTCTCCGGAAGCGGGATTGCCTTCTTTGAGGAGACGATCACGGCGGCATTCGCCCTCGTCATGTTCCTCCCGCTCCTGATCGATAGCGGCGGCAACGCGGGATCGCAATCCGCCACACTGGTCATCCGGTCGATGGCGACAGGCGATGTCCAGCTCAAGGACTGGCTGGCGCTCATTACCAAAGAGATCAGCGTGGCGGTCGCGATTGGCCTGACACTCGGGGTGGCCGTTTCACTCGTCGGATTCTGGCGGGGAGGAGCGGAGATCGGGGTCATCGTCGCCCTCTCGATGATCGCGGTCGTCCTCGTCGGATCGCTGATCGGGCTCTCCCTGCCGTTTCTTCTCACCCGGCTGAACCTTGATCCGGCGACGGCGAGCGCCCCGCTCGTCACCTCGATCGCTGACATCACCGGCGTGCTGATCTACTTCAGCATCGCATCGTGGTATCTCGGCCTCTGGTGAGGAAAGGAATCCCGCGAGGAGCGGCGTTCCATGCTCTCTGCCGCAGACAAATTCCACCGGCACCGGTATTCGTCCCCGGTCGGCCGGGGGGCTCCGGATGAACGTGCTACTCTTGAACGGTAAGCACTGAAGGGCTTTTCCCCTGCAAAACCTTAATGCCGGTATACGGCGAGTGCTCGATTGAAATGGTCGAGGTATGGGGTCTTGCCGTGCTCGCGATTGCGCCGGGCATCTTCTGGATGTACTATTTTTACCAGAAAGACCGCTGCGAGCCCGAACCCCTCTCCCTCATCGTGCGGATGTTCGTGCTCGGGATCCTCATAACCGTGCCCGTGGCCTTCATCGAAAACCTCTTCGCAATTTTTTTGCCGGAAATCCTGCTCGTCGTCCTCATCGCCCCGGTGGTGGAGGAATTCGGGAAATATTTCGTCGTCAGACGGGGTGTGTACCATCATCGCGAGTTCAACCAGCCGATCGACGGCATCATCTACGCGACTGCGGCGGCGCTCGGCTTTGCCACGCTTGAAAACGTTCTCTACGTCTTCAGCTCCTACGTGATGTCGCTGCCCCTTGCTATCAGTACGGGGCTGGTCCGGGCGGTCCTCTCCGTCCCCGGCCACGCCCTGTTCTCGATCATGTGGGGGGCGGCGCTGGGCATCGCCAAATTCAGTTCGCCGGGGAAAAGAGAGCAGATCATTCTCGGCGGCCTCTTCCTCGCAATGTTTTTCCACGGGCTCTTCAACTTTCTGGTCATGAACAGCGTCGGGTTTGCCATCCTCGTGCTCGTGGTGGTGCCGCTCATGTGGTGGATGGTCCTTCAGCGGATCAACACGGCGATGACCCTCTGTCGTAAAAGGGAGCTCTAATGGCGGTGCGGCAATGAAGATCGGCTATCCCTGCATCAATCTCACCCTTCCCTGCCGGGCAGGCCGGACGTTCCGCCTGAAATCCTACTCGGACGAGCGGCTCATCGACACGCTCGATGGAAACCTCTCCTGTCTTTGCCGCATCCTCTCTTACAATGCTGAGCACGGGATCCTGTTCTTCCGCATCACCTCCGACCTGGTGCCGTTCGCCTCCCATCCCGTCTGTACCTGCCGCTGGCAGGAGCACTTCGCGCAGGAATTCCAGGAGATCGGTGCGTTTATCCGGGACCGCGGCATGCGGGTCTCCATGCATCCCGACCAGTTCATCGTCCTCAACTCGCCACGGGAGGAGGTGGTGGCACGGAGCGTGCGTGAGCTCGCGTACCACGCGGAGGTGCTCGACCTGATGCACCTCGATTGCAGCGCCAGGATCCAGCTCCACGTCGGCGGCGTTTACGGGGACAAACCCGGGGCCATGGAACGGTTTGTCAGCCGTTACGCCGAACTGGACGAGGCGGTTCTCCGCCGGTTGGTCATCGAGAACGACGATCGCCTCTACACGGTCGCGGACTGCCTTGTCATTCACGACACGACCGGCGTCCCGATCCTCTTCGATACCTTCCACCACCTCTGGAACTCTTCGGGAGAACCTGTGCGGGACGCCGTCGGGCGCTGCGGGGCGACGTGGGCGGCCGCAGACGGCATCCCGATGATCGATTACAGTTCGCCGAACCCGGGCGAGCGACCCGGAAAACATCCGCAATCGATTGATATCGCAGATTTTTCGCACTTCCTCGAGGAGACCGCACCGCTCGATTTCGATGTCATGCTCGAGATAAAGGACAAAGAACACAGTGCGCTGAGAGCGATCGCTGCGGCCCGCAGCGATCCTCGCTTCATTGGGGGTGCGTGAACGTGCACCCGCGAACCGGAGGTGCAGAGCCCATGCGCATCGAGCATATTCGGAGAGGTTCGCATGGGTGACGCTGCCGGTGTGGTATTCCCCCACCAGCTGTTGAAGGACCACCCCTCCCTCGCTCCCTCCCGTCCGGTCTTTCTGGTCGAGGAAGACCGGTATTTCTCCGATTTTCTCTTTCACCAGAAGAAGATCCTCTTCCATGTGGCATCCATGGACGCCTACGCCGGTATGCTCGAAGAACAGGGATTCGAGGTGTACCGCATCCCCCACGAACGGGGGCACACGCTTGCCGGCCTGTTCGCAGTGCTGAAAGAGCGGCGGGTATCCCGGATACGGGTGGCGGAGATCTGCGATCATGCGCTGGAACACCGGCTCCGCGCCATGGCGGAAGCAGCCGAAATCGAGGTGATCGAGGATCCCTCTCCCGCCTTTCTCACCCCCGCGACGAGCTCGAGGCATTCTTCAAGGGGAAGTCCCATTTCCTGATGGCTTCGTTTTACCGGCACCAGCGAAAACAACTCGGTATCCTTGTGGATGGGGGGAAGCCCGCGGGGGGAAAATGGAGCTATGATCCCGAAAACCGGCGTCCGCTCCCGCCAGACATGTCCGTCCCTCCTCTCCCTTCACTCGCCGAACACCCTGCGCTTGCCCCCGCAAAACGCCGCGTGGAGGTTGAGTTTGCGGAGAACCCCGTGAGCATGGACGGATTTTTCTACCCGATCACCCATGCGGATGCGGAACGCTGGCTCGAGGATTTTCTCTCGCACCGCCTCGCCATGTTCGGCGCCTACGAAGACGCGATGCGTGAGAACGGACCGTTTCTCTTCCATTCGCTTCTCTCCCCCCTGCTCAATACGGGGCTGCTTGTGCCCGCCGCCGTGGTGGACGCCACGCTGGCCTTCGCCGAAGACCACGAGGTACCCCTCAATTCCCTCGAAGGCTTCATCCGCCAGATCATCGGCTGGCGGGAGTTCATGCGGGCGGTGTACCTTCTCCGGGGCGAGGAGGAGCGGACGCGCAACTTCTGGGGCCACCAGCGGCCCATGCCCGGGGCATGCTATGCGGGGACAACCGGCATGGATCCTTTCGACCGGGTGGTGCGCCGGGTGCGCGAGCACGCCTACGCGCATCACATCGAACGCCTGATGGTGATCGGCAATTTCATGAACCTCGTCGGGATTCATCCCGATGCCATCTACCGGTGGTTCATGGAGCTCTTCATCGACGCCTACGACTGGGTGATGGTGCCCAACGTCTATGGCATGTCCCTCTATGCGGACGGCGGGCTGATCACCACGAAGCCCTCTATCAGCGGTTCCCACTCCCTGATGAAGATGGGCGATTTCTCAGCCGGTGAGTGGTGCGATGTCTGGGATGCGCTCTTCTGGCGGTTTATCGACGTCCACCGCAGCGTATTCGCCGCCAACCCGAGGATGCGCGTGCTGCTCGCCAACCTGGACCGCATGGACAGCGATACGCTCGAACAGCACCGCGCCGTCGCCGGTGCATTTCTCGCCGATCTCTTCGAGGACGCACTCCCTGGAGGCGAAAGGCCATGATCCCTCCTGAACGGATCCACCGTCTCAACGAACGACCGATGGCAAAAGGCGCTTTTGTGCTCTACTGGATGCAGGCGTCCCCCAGGGCGGAGTGCAACATGGCGCTCGAGTATGCAATCGATCGGGCCAACCGGCTCGATATTCCCGTAGCCGCGATCTTCTGCCTGACGGGCGAGTACCCGGACGCAAATCTGCGCCACTACAATTTTCTGGTCGAGGGGCTGCTGGAGGTGAAGGATGCGCTCGAGGCACGAAACGTCGCGTTTGTCCTGCGCCGGGGCTCTCCCCCGGTGGAGGTTGCCGATCTCGCCGGTGATGCCGCACTTGTGGTGGCGGACTGCGGCTATCTCCGCATCCAGCGGGAGTGGAGGAAGGCCGTTGCCGGTATGGTCGGCTGTCCCGTCACGCTGGTGGAGGACAACGTTACGGTCCCGGTCCGTGCGGCTTCTCCCAAAGAGGAATGGTCTGCGGCAACGTTCCGGAAAAAAATACGCCCAAATATTGAACGGTATCGTGAAATGATCGCCCAGTTGCACTCCCTTCGTCCAGGAGGATCGCTGGACCTCCCGTCCGAGCCCCTCGAATCGGTCGAGGGGGTGCTCGAGGGCCTTTCGATCGACCGCAGCGTGAATCCGGTTCCGTCCCATAAAGGGGGGAGTGCGGAGGCGCACCGTCGGCTCTCCCGCTTTCTGAAACACGGAATCGACCGGTTTGAAGAGCAGCGCAACGATCCCACCGCCGATGCGCTCTCCCACATGAGCCCGTACCTGCATTTCGGCCAGATATCCCCGGTGGATATCGCACAGCAGGTGCAGAGAACACGGGGCGCCGGGGTGGAGGCCTACCTGGAGGAGCTCATCGTGCGCCGGGAGCTGGCTGTCAACTACGTCTTCTACAATCCCCGTTACGATTCGTACGAGGGGCTGCCCGACTGGGCACGCACCACGCTTGCGGAGCATGCGGCGGATCCCCGTGAATATCGCTACTCATTCGAGGAGTTCGAGCAGGCATCGACCCATGATCCGTACTGGAATGCCGCACAATTGGAGATGGTGCACACCGGGAAGATGCACGGGTACATGCGCATGTACTGGGGGAAGAAGATCCTCGAGTGGTCGGAGACGCCCGAGCGGGCATTCGAGACAGCACTTGCCCTCAACAACCGCTACGAGCTCGACGGCCGCGACCCGAACGGGTATACAGGAGTTGCGTGGTGCTTCGGCAAGCACGACCGCGCCTGGGCCGAGCGGCCGGTCTTCGGCAAGGTGCGGTACATGAACGCAGCGGGACTCCGGCGCAAATTCGATGCCGATGCCTATGTGGAGAAAGTACAAGGATATGCAGGATCAATGGATCAGTGATCCCGAACAAATCGAGTTTTCTTACAGTGCGGAGTTATTCCTTCAGGAGACAGGAGCATGGGACCCATCTATATCATAGGGCACCGGCAGCCCGATACGGACAGCATATGCAGCGTGGTGGGGTACGCGGAACTGCTCAACCATTTCGAGCCCGGCCGCTATATCCCGGCCCGGTGCGGGGAACTGAGTGCGGAAACCGAATACGTCTTTTCCCGGTTCGACGCAGAACCGCCCCTCTATATCGAGAGCGTCGAGCCGACGGTCACCGATCTGCCCTTCACCTACCCGGTAAGCGCCCGCAACGATGTCCCCACCATCGAGGTCGTCGGCCTCATGGACGAGCATGGGGTCAGGAACATGCCCATCATCGACGAACAGGGCACGCTTCTCGGGCTGGTGAGCGAGCACGGGCTTGCCAGGACCTACGTCAGGCGCATGTACATCGAGCCGCTGTCCTTCTCCCCCATCAAACTCGAGGTACTCGCCCGCATCCTCAACGCCGCCATCGAGGTGCCCGGGCGGGACCTGCTCGAAGGGAAGGTCTATATCGCCATCGACGCCCTTCACGTGGCTCTCTCCCGCCTCACCGCCAGCGATGTGGCCATCGTCGGCGACAACGAGCCCGCCCAGCTGGCGCTGATCGACGCGGGGATCGCCGCCCTGATCGTGGCCGACGGGGCGCCAGTGGGCGCGCGGGTGATTGCGGCCGCCCGCGAGAAGGAGGTGGGGCTGCTCTCCACGTCGATCGACGCTTTCGGCGTCGGGAAGATGATCAACCTCTCCCTTCCGGCGGGTATGGTCATGGCAACCGACGTCCCGCGGGTGCGGATGGACGACACGCTCGAATACGTCAAGGAAGTGGTCACCAATTCCAAGTACCGGACCGCCTGCGTGGTCGACGACGAGGGCCGGCTCAAGGGCATGATCTCCCGCAATACGTTCGTGGACGAGATACGCAAATCGGTCATCCTCCTCGACCACAACGAGTACTCGCAGGCCGTCGAGGGCATCGAAAAGGCTGATATACTTGAAATCATCGATCACCACCGTATCGGCGCCATCACCACACTCCGGCCGATCCGGTTCCTCAACGACCCCGTCGGCTCGACCTCGACCATTATCGCGCGGCGATTTCGGGAGGAAGGAATCGAGCCCGCTCCGGCAACAGCAGCGCTGCTCCTGTCCGGGGTCCTGTCCGACACCCTCGCCCTGAAAATGTCCACCACCACGCCGCAGGACGAGGAGGCGGTCGCCTATCTTGCCGGCATCGCGGGGCTCGACCCGGCCGCGTTCGGGGCCGAGATCATCAGGAAGGGGCTGGAGCTGGATACCGTGCCCCTCGAGGATCTCCTCCGGAAGGATACCAAGCGCTACCACCTGTTCGGCCGGGATGTCGTCATCGCCCAGATCATGGGCCCCTCCTTCGCTTTCGGGGAGTCGCACGCCCAAAAAATCGCCCGCGAACTCTCGCTGCTCAGGGAGACCGGTGGGGTGGACATCTATGCGGTGCTGCTCACCAATGTGTTCGAAAATGCAAGTGATCTCTTTATTTCAGCGGATGACGCCACCCTCTCCCGTTTCGGGTGGGCGGAGCAGCCTGTGCGCCTCGACGACGTGATGTCGCGGAAAAAGGACTTTCTCCCCCGCTTCGGGTCCATGCTGCGCGGGCTCTGACCTGCGGATGCCCGAATGCTCCGGGTCACCGGTGCGATAATTATTAAGGGGTGCCGGTGCTATCCCCACCCGGAGAGGTGGTATGGCAGCACAGCAGCATATGAATCGCCTGGCCCGTGAAAAAAGCCCCTATCTTCTTCAGCACGCAGCAAATCCGGTCGACTGGTATCCGTGGGGCGAGGAGGCGTTCGAGCGTGCAAGGGTGGAAGACAAACCCGTATTTCTCTCTATCGGCTACTCGACCTGCCACTGGTGCCATGTCATGGCTCACGAATCCTTCGAGAACGATGAGGTTGCAGCCCTTCTCAACAAACATTTCATCCCCATCAAGGTGGACCGCGAGGAACGCCCCGACATTGATCATGTCTACATGACCGTCTGCCAGGTGCTGAGCAGGCGGTGCGGCTGGCCGCTTACCATCGTCGCCACGCCGGAGATGCGCCCTTTCTTTGCGGCGAGCTATATTCCCCGCGAGAGCAGGTTCGGCATCGCCGGCCTTATGGACATCCTGCCCCGCATTCTCTCGGTCTGGGAGGAGCAGCGGGATGAGGTCGAGCATTCTGCAAAGCGGATCACCGGGGTGATCGGCGGTATCGGGCCGCCTGCCGGCGATGCGATGCCGGGGGAGGCGCACCTGCAGGCGACCTATGACGAACTCCGTGCGCATTACGATGAGGAGTTTGGGGGATTCGGATCGGCTCCCAAATTCCCGACATCGCACAATCTCCTCTTTCTCCTGCGCTGGTGGAGGCGTTCGGGCGATCCCGCCGCCCTTGGCATGATGGAGCGCACCCTTCGCGCCATCCGGAACGGCGGGGTCTTCGACCAGGTGGGGTTCGGGGTGCACCGCTACGCGGTCGACCGCGAGTGGCTGGTGCCGCATTTCGAAAAGATGCTCTACGATCAGGCACTGCTCGCGTATACGTGCGTGGAGGCCTATCAGGCGACGGGCGATCCCTTCTTTCGGCTGGGTGCCGAGGATCTGTTCGCCTATGTGCTGCGCGCTCTGCGGGATCCGGAAGGCGCGTTTTATTCGGCGGAGGATGCCGACAGCGAGGGAGTCGAAGGCAGGTTCTACCTCTGGACCGAGCCGGAGATCCGGGATACCCTCTCCGGCGAGGACGCCGATATCGCGGTCTACGCGTTCAACGTCCTGCGGGGCGGAAATTTTGCGCAGGAATCCACCGGGATGCGGAGCGGCGCAAACATCCTCCATATGACCGAGCAGCCCGCCGGTATTGCCGCACGCTTCGGATTGGGGGAGGACGAAATCGCCGCACGCATGGAACGGATCCGCACCATCCTGTTCTCTGCGAGACAACGGCGCGTCCCCCCCGGAAAAGACGATAAAATCCTCGCTGACTGGAACGGGCTTATGATCGCTGCTCTTGCCAAAGCAGGGGCCGCCTTCGGCGACGAACGGCTGATAGTGGCGGCACGCGACGCTGCATCATTTATCATGGAAAACCTCTCCTCCGGCGACACCGTCCTGCTCCACCGGTATAGGGACGGTGGTGCGGGCGTCACGGGCACCCTCGACGACTACGCCTCGCTGGTCTGGGGCCTGATCGAACTCTATCTTGCGACCGGCGATTCCGCATTTGTGGAACGTGCGGTGGCGTTCAACGAGCATATCCTCACGCACTTCTGGGATGAGAGGGACGGCGGATTCTTCTTTGTTGCGGACGATGCGGAGAAACTCATCGCCCGCACCAAAGAGATCTATGACGGCGCAATCCCCTCGGGAAATGCCGTCTGCATGCTCAACCTGCTCCGCCTCGCCCGGCTTACGGGCAGATCGGATCTCGAGGAACATGCATCCGTTCTTGCAAAGACATTCGCACCTGCGGTCGCCCGCACACCCTCCGCCCACGCGTTCTTTGCCTGCGCCCTCGATTTCGCCCTCGGCCCCTCGTACGAGGTCGTCGTGGCAGGCAGTCGGGGCGCAGCGGATACCGAAGCGCTGCTTGCTCTGCTCAGGACGGCGTATCTTCCTTCGACCGTCTGGCTTACCGTCGATCCCGGCAGCGAGGGCGGCGATATTTTCGGGCTGGCGCCGTTTGCCGCCGGCATGGAGATGCAGGGGGGCCGTGCCACTGCACATGTCTGCCGTGAGCACACCTGCCTTCGCCCGGTTTCCGATCCCGCCGATCTGCATTCCCTCCTGGTAGGGGCGCCCGAGCCCGCCCCTGCCGGGAAACAATGATTACTCTTTCTTGACCGGGTTGCCTGCGGCAGTCCAGCCGCGCATGCCCCCGAGGAGGTTGGCAACCTTTTCATACCCTGCCTTCTTGAAAAGGCTGGCGCCGATACTTCCCTTGAACCCTGCATCGCAGTAGACGAGCACCTGTGCGTCCCTCGGCACCTCGTCGATCCGGTCCGGCAGGTGGCCGAGGTAGATGTGGTGTGCGTCGTCAATATGGCCCATTTTTTTCCGGTTGCCGAGAGTGCGCACGTCGACGATAAACAGGGAGGGATTCCCGAGGTGCCCGGACAGGATCGCTGGATCCCACGAATCCACGTACTCAAGCGGTTTTCCCGCGACAAACCATGCCGAGAAGCCCGGGGCGAGACAGCCGTGGATATTGTCGTATCCCATGCGTATGAAGTATTTTACCCCCGATTCCAGATTATGGTTAAAATCGTCGATGAGAATGATGGGGGTGTCGTAGTCGGCCAGATAGCCGGCGTATGCGGATAGAAGCGTCCGGGGGATGTTGATGCTTCCCGGTATATGCCCTCCGGCAAAACTCGAGGGCGCCCTGATATCCACCACCTGCGCACCCAGCTTCACCGCCTCCTCCACCTCGCCGGGCGACATGCACGCGAGGTCGGGGACGGTGTGGAGGAGCGGTGCGCCTTCTTTATTCCACTCCTCCATCCTGCGGAAGTAGGGGGGGTAATAGTGCTCTTCGGATCCCTTGTAGTCGATGAACTCCTCGCGGGACATCTGCAGGAGGATATTGTTGCCTTTTTCGTAGCCGATCGTGGTCTGCTCGAGATCGGCGATCCCCGCGGCGCAGACCGACCCGGCGCCGTGCGCAGGGCAGACGATGACCCCGTCGCCGAGGGGGAGGATTTTTTCGGTGATCGATTCGTAGAGATAGGTGGCCATCTCTTTCTGTCGGTCTTTTCCGTAGAAATCGGTTCTTCCCGCATCGCCGGCGAAGAGGGCGTCGCCGGTAAACACCATCAGCACGTCGTCGGAGACGGCGGTCTCCTTGAGGGTGACGGAGATGCTTTCAAGGGTGTGGCCCGGGGTCTCCAGCACGCCCAGTTCCAGGGTGCCGATGCGGAAGGTGTCGCCGTCATGCACCGGTGTGCCATAGGCGAAGTCGAGCGCAGCACCGTGCAGGATTTTCGCACCCGTGCGGTCGGCAATCTCCAGAGAGCCGATCACGTAGTCCTCGTTTTTATGCGTTTCGAAGACATGCGTAATCTGCATATTCCGCTCGCGCGCCTCGCTGAAATATACCTCAACATCCCGGCGCGGGTCGATGATCGCGGCGGCACTGCCGGATCCGATAAAATAGGAATTGTGGGCAAGACCATCTGATACAATCTTTTTGACAAACATGTACGGATCCTCCTTTTCCGGGGG
>Ga0209614_1000069_pt1 | contig 85462 bp, 80 predicted proteins | sample BlaSprsedimmetaG_FD_185484 | JGI IMG/M metagenome (GOLD analysis project Ga0209614, IMG submission 185484) | Hot spring sediment bacterial and archeal communities from California, USA to study Microbial Dark Matter (Phase II) - Blank Spring... ... | reverse complement strand
TTGCCGCACCGGGTCACCCACGATCTCGTTGCGCTCTTCGGCCGATTTAACGGGTTTGTTACTGGGGACCTTGATGATTTTCAACTCGTGTTCGGTGAAGTACGCTTTCAGGAAGCGCAACTTGCTTTTTAACTCTTCTTCACTTTCAAAGAGGTTGTAAATAAAAGAGCTTTCAATCATGCCGAAATTTTTCCGAGCCCGTTTCTGTATGGATCGTAATTCCTTGCGGTGGGTTTCAAGGAAATCACTGTACTGCTTTTCAAAAGGCAGCGTGGACGCTGTTTCCCGGGGGGAAACGGTGATGTTGACCGCCATTAACCGATTCAAAACTTCTTTGCGACGCGAAACCAAACTGTTTTCGTGCAGGAAGCGGGTGAATTCCGCATGATCGATGCGTCCATCGTCATCATGCGACATCTCTACCAGTTCGTCTATGATTTTGGGCGAAACGCTCGCGGCCGAAACGGAATTTTCTTCAGTAGCGGCCGCTTCAGCGGATGCTTTCTCTGGCGCCTTTTTGCTCAAAGGGCTCCTCCTTGGATACCTTGTATTTCTTTTTCAGGTATTGGGATTTCTGTTGCATCAAGCGCAAAGCCTCGGCGGAATTGTTGTCTCTTTCCGCTACGCGGATGCGGGCGTTGATTTCTCGGATCCGTGCTTTGTTCAACCGTTCCTGGAAAGAAAGAAAACAATTGTGGACCTGTCTACAATTGGCTTCCTGGTCGACTGGGATTTCCTGGGCGGCCAGCAACATTTCCTGCAGCAACGCGGCCTCGGGCCCGGAAAGATCTTTCCATATGCCGTCCATCTGTTCAAAACATTGGGCGGCACCGTTGTAGCGTTGCATCAATTGACGCAAAAGATTGCGGCAGGTAAGGATGTTCACAAGTTCGTCCTGAAGCAGGGGGCGGATTTCGCTCAGTATCGCCGGGCTGGCCAACAGGGATTGCAAAAACTCCTTTTCCGAGGGGGAAATCAGCAAGGGTTGCCGGGATTCACGATTTGAGACAGATGGGGAGTGGACATGCCTTTGGGGAAGGTGATGCAAATCCACCTGGAACGCGTCAGCCGTACGGCGCCGGTATTCCTGACGGACAATGGGGTCGGAGATCTCGTTCACGACGCGCAACACCTGATCCAGGGCGCCGCGTTTGTGCTCGGGATGGCGGGGATCCATCTCTTCCATGAAGTGATTGAGCAGGAAGCGGAACCCGTCTTCAGCCGTCGCGATCCTTTCCTCTACACCGCGTGCTCCCTTTGAACGCACGAAATCATCGGGATCCTTGTCTTTGCCGCAGTCCATTACCCTGGGGCTGACATTGTGGGTCAGCATGCATTCCACGCCCCGCAGGGTGGCGTGAACGCCGGCGTTATCGCCGTCGTAGAAAAGGTAAATCTCATCGGTATAACGGTTCAGCAAGTGGACCTGCTCACCGGAGAGTGCGGTCCCCAAGGCGGCCACGGTGTTGCGGACACCGAACTGATGCAGAGTGATCACATCGAAATAACCCTCGACCAGAATGGCTCGTCCGGATTCACGAATGTGTTCCCGGGCCTGGTGAAATCCGTACAAATGGCGGCTTTTGTGAAATAGCGGGCTTTCAGGCGAGTTCAGGTACTTAGCGGAATCATCGAACAGGGTCCGTCCGCCGAAGGCGATTATTTTTCCGGATTCCGAGAGAATCGGGAACATGATACGGCCACGGAAGCGGTCGTAAACCCGGCCTTCACGGCCGCGGCCCAGTAAGCCGATTTCCACCGCTTTGTCCAGGTCCGCTCCGTCTTTTTGCAGGTGCCGAAGCAGGGAGTCCCAGCTGCTTGGGGCATAGCCGAGGGCGAATGATTCGCTGGTGGCCTCGGTGATGCCGCGTTTCGCCAGGTAGTCGCGGGCGTGTTTCCCCTCAACACCATCCAGCAGATTGGCCCGGAAGTGGCGCAGAGCGCTGTCGTTGGCCGTCACGTAGGCGTCCAGGGAGGGGCGGGGGGAACCGGCTTCTCTGCGTTGTCGCTCAATCGGAAGGTTGAAGCGCTCGATCAGAAAATCCATGGCTTCAGGGAAACTGAGGTTTTCCATTTCCTGCACCAGGGTGAAGATATCACCCGATTTGTGGCATCCAAAACAATGAAAGATATTGCGTTCCGGCATAACGGAAAAGGAAGGGGTCTTTTCACTATGAAACGGACACAAGGCCTTGAAGTTTTTTCCGGATGGTTTTAACTGTACGTAGAGGGATGCCACGTCAATTATGGATAGACCTCTTTTAATCTGTTCTTTGGTGTCCATGAAAAAAAAGTGAACAACCAAGTATGTTGTGATAATTAAGGGGATTTGTCAACACTGCGTTGACACACTGCGTTGACACACTGCGGCCGGTCAAAGAAGTACAAGAAATGCCAATCCCGCCGAGAAGCCGCCCATTTGAATGGTTTCCGTGACAGCGGTAATGGAGGCATCGGTGTAATGAACGGCGATCTCAATAGAAAAGCGCGAAGACAGGGGAAATCCGGCCCCCACCGTCAGGTCATATCCTCCGCCCTGTTCGTTGGTTTCCCCAATGGCCGAGGTTTCCGTAACCAGCAGGTAGTGATACCCGGCTTCGAGAAAGGGCTGCACGCGCTTCAACCGGAACGTGTGGCGCAATCCCAGCGTCAGCGGATAGAGTCTGAGGCGGCTGATTTCTCCGGTAAATGATGTTTCGCCGTTGCGCTGGTAATGCCCCGCTCGCAGACGCAGCGAAAAACCCCGCCAAACTGTGGCATCAAGCTCCAGCCCATAGGTCAGATCCGGGTCCTCGCCGTAAATCTGTTGAAAAACGGCGTCTCGGGGAAGGAATCCCCCCACGTAAGCGCCGAACTTCACGCCCCTGGCCGGCAGGGTCACGGCTGCCATGAAAAGGAAAAGCAGGAGCGGGTGCAAGCGTTTCATGCCCAGTTAGTAACATGAGCCGGGCAAAAAGTAAACCCGGTGGATTTCAATACGCTCCGGGACCCGGTATAATGGAAAAACAACCTGGGAGAAATACCATCGATCTAGCGACGTTCAGAATCCGGATTCAAAAAAGAATTTTCTATTCCGAGACCACGGGTTTCGGTGTTTTCCGTGTCAGCGGGTTACCCGCCGGAAAAAACCGCGTAATCGTAGGCGAGTTGCTGGATGTGTCTGAAGGGGACACCTTGGACGTCAAGGGCCGTTTTATCCACCATTCCCGATTCGGAGAGCAATTCCGCGTTGAGGAATATCGCGCGGTTATGCCCGGAGATCATGCGGGCATTACGGCCTATCTCTCTTCCCGGGGCATCAGGGGCCTGGGGCGAAAGACAGCTGAAAAAATCGTTGCCCAATTCGGCAAGGAAACTTTAGAGATACTTCAAGAACGTCCACAGGATCTGCTGCGTGTGAAAGGCGTGGGGCGATCCCTGGTTGAACAGATCCGCACCTCGTTCAAAGACCGGCGGATCTTGAGAGAGCTTACGGTGCGCCTGGCTCCAGCGGGTATCGGCACGGCCACTATTCTGCGTGTCGTGCGGGAATATGGTGAACAATCGTTGCTGGTATTGGAATCCGATCCCTATGTCTTGGTTGACTCCGTGCGCGGAGTCGGATTCCGCATTGCCGATACCATCGCCCGGGCAATGGGGATTCCGGCCCAGGATCCGCGCCGCTTAAACCGCGGAATCGATCATGTGCTGGAGCAGGCGGAAAACCAGTACGGCGACTTGTTTATGGAGCGCCATCGCTTGGTTGTCGCCGCGGTGCGCTTACTTGATGTCGATGAAGAACTGGTTCTGGATGCGGTTCAGAATCAGATTGAACGCGGTCGACTGGTTGAGGAAAGGGATACGGAGCCCCTTGTCCTGAGTCTGCGCAACCATTGGGTGGAAGCGGAATCCGCCCGGATGTTAAAGAGGATGGTTGACAGGGAAATTTCGAAGGCCGTCTCCGATTTGGGTCCGGCCCTGAAGGGTATTGACCCCCCATTGACATCGGAACAACGCGATGCGGTAAGCGCGGCGGTTTCCCATCTGGTCACCGTGATCACCGGAGGTCCGGGTACGGGGAAGACCACCATTATCCGGGCCGTAATTGAAACCTTCTCCATGTCCCACTTGCGGGTGAAAGTCGCGGCACCGACCGGACGGGCGGCCAAACGGATCGAGGAAGCGACCGGTTTTCCCGCGTCCACCATCCACCGATTGCTGAAAGTCAGTCCGGAGACACGGCGTTTTACCCATGACGAGAGCAACCCGTTGCCGGTGGATGCGGTGGTGGTGGATGAATTCTCCATGGTGGACATTCACCTGTTTTACGCCCTGCTACGGGCCCTGGATGCCCGTACACGCCTTGTGGTTATCGGTGACAAAGACCAGCTTCCTTCCGTGGGGCCGGGCAATGTGTTGCGGGACATGATCCAGAGCGGGTATTTCCCCCTGGTTTCCCTGCATCGCAATTTCCGTCAAACCGGTGACAGCCTGATCGTGGAAAACGCCTACCGCATCAACTCCGGAGATTCCCTGGTCTTGAAGCCCTATGGCCCGGAGCTTGATTTTGTTTTTGTGCGGGTGTCCACTCCAGCCCAGGCGGCGTCCAAGGTGCTCGGCATACTGGAACACCTGGCGCCCCGTTATATGGTCAACTCGGCGGAGCTGCAGATTCTGGCGCCCATGTACCGGGACGAGGCCGGGATCGACCGTCTCAATGCCGTGATTCAGGAGCGGTTCAACCCGGAACCGGTTTGCCTATCCAGGGAGCAGATGCGGTTTAAGCGCGGCGACAAAGTCATGCAACTGAAGAACGATTACGACCGGGATGTGTTTAACGGTGAGCAGGGCGTGGTGACTGATTTCAATGACGATGAGAAAAAGATCATCGTTGATTTCGACGGCCGGTTCACCGAGTACGCGGTGGATGAGACTGAGGATTTGACCCTGGCATATGCCATGTCGATTCACAAGTCCCAGGGCTCCGAGTACGATTGTGTGATTCTCGTTCTTTTGCCCCAGCATGCAATGATGCTGAATCGTGAAATATTCTATACGGCGGTGACTCGCGCCCGCAAGCGTCTTTTCCTGGTCAGTCATGAGGCGGCCCTGCAGCCGGCCCTGGCCAATTCCACTCCGAATCGTCGCCGGACCCGTTTGCCCCAACGCCTCAGGGAGACCTTTGAAAACCGGAGTCCGGAGGCAAGCGCGGATGAGTATGGTATAATGCCTGTATGAATGCAACTCGGCGCGCATCATTCACGCAGGTTTTGCGGATCGTACTCTCCCTGGCCATCATCGGTTATGGCTTGTGGACGTCCAACTGGGTGGGCCTGCTGGGGCTGGTAACGCTGTTGAGCGCGTTGAGCGGAACCTGTCCGCTGGTCGTGCGTTTTCCCTCCCGCCACTGAGGTTCTTTATCCATGAACCAGATGGCTGCGAATCGTTCCCCGCAATTGGAGCAGTGCCTGCGGCGGGACGTCATGCTCTGGGACGGCGCCATGGGTACGTCCATCCAGCAACGGAACCTTCCGCCCGGCGCCTGGGGAGGGTATCCGAATTGCCAGGAGTACCTGGTCATCAGCAATCCCCAAACCATTCGTGATATCCACAATGATTTTCTGGATGCCGGCGCCCGCGTGGTTGAGACCAACACTTTCGGGGGCAACCGCCTGACGCTTGAGAATCACGGTCTTGGAGGGCGTACCCGGGAAATCAATCGTGTTGCCGCCGCACTTGCGCGGGAATGCGCGACAGCCCATTCCCGTTCCGGCCGGCCTTGCTTCGTGGCCGGATCCATGGGCCCGGGATCCCTGTTACCCAGCCTGGGGCACGTGGGGTTCGACACCTTGCGCGATGCATATTACCTGCAGGCGCTGGGCCTGGTGGAGGGGGGGGTCGACCTGATCCAGGTGGAGACCGCCCAGGACCTGCTTCAGGTCAAGGCCGCAGTTGCCGGGGTACGGCAAGCGTTTAAAGAATGTGGACGCTCCATGCCCCTGGTTCTGCAGGTTACCCTTGAAGGCGGAAAAATGCTTCTGGGCAGTGATGTGCTGACGGCCATGCATACTTTGCTGCCCCTGAAACCGGCGGCCATCGGCATTAATTGCGGCACCGGGCCGGAAGGAATGGGGGAAGCGGTGGAGCGTCTGTCCCGTCATTGCCCCTTACCCCTGATCGTGGTTCCCAACGCGGGCATGCCCCGAATTGAGAATGGTGTACCGGTATTTGATTTGTCTCCCGGTGACTTCGCCGTGACCATGAGTCGATTCGCGCGTGATTGCGGGGTTCGCCTTCTGGGAGGCTGCTGTGGAACCACTCCGGCGCATATCCGCTCATTACAGCAAGCGCTTGAAGGCATAACCCCCTCTTTTCATGCAGCGGAATATCAACCCGAATTTACATCGCTGTTTCTGCACCAGGCCAGCCGGGTGGAGCCGGCGCCGCTGATCATCGGCGAACGGACGAACGCCAACGGCAGCCGCGCCTTCCGCCGCGCCCTGCTGGCCGAAGACGTGGACGCAATGGTGGAAATGGCGCGCCTTCAGCAGGATGAGGGCGCCCATATGCTCGACTTGTCCGTTGCCTATGCGGGGCGCGACGAAGCCGCCGACATGGCGGCCGTGACCCGGCGCCTGAACCGGGAATTGCTGATCCCGGTGGTGTTTGACTGCACGGACACCGACGCCCTGGAGGCCGGGCTGAAGCACTACGGCGGTCACGCCTTGATCAATTCCATCAACCTCGAGGACGGCGGTACGCGTGCCGCCCGGGTTATTGAACTCGCGAAAGGCTATGGCGCGGGTCTGATCTGCCTGGCCATTGACGAAGAAGGCATGGCCCGGACCCGGGAACACAAGCTGGCGGTCTGCCGTCGCCTGTATGACTTGTGCATGTCAGCCGGCATTTCACCGGGGGCGCTTTTTTTTGATCCGCTGACGTTCACCCTGGCTTCCGGAGATGAGGGGCTGCGCGACGCGGGGATTGAGACCCTGGAAGTCTTGCCCCTGTTGCGTCGCTACTTGCCGCAAGCCCGCACCATCCTGGGTGTCAGCAACATTTCCTATGGACTGAAACCGGCCGCGCGCAGGATCATCAACGCCGTGTTTCTATACCATGCGGTGCGCAAAGGTCTCGATGCCGCCATTTTTCATGCCGGCAAGGTCCTGCCCCTGAACATGATCAAGGCCGACGAACGCGGGCTGGCTGAGGACCTGATATTTAACCGCTCCTCTGCGAGCGTTCTTCCCCTGGAGAGGGTCCTGGATCATTTTTCCCGCGAAAAAGACAGCCTTCCCGCAACGGGAACTCCATTGGAACCCGTGCTGGAACGCCTGGCCGCGGCGGTTGTGGAAGGGCGCACCGCCGGCCTTGAAGCCATATTGGCCGCGGCCCGCCAGAATCTTTCCGCGCTCGACATCATCAACCGGCACCTGTTGCCCGCCATGCAACGAGTCGGCGGGTTGTTCAGTTCCGGTCGCATGCAATTGCCCTTTGTGCTGAAATCCGCCCAGGTAATGAAGGCGGCGGTCGACTACCTGGCTCCCGACCTGGAATCAGCGCAACGGGTCACCCGGGGGACCATGGTGCTGGCAACGGTGCGCGGCGATGTTCATGATATCGGCAAGAACCTGGTGGATATCATTTTGAGCAACAACGGTTACCGTATCGTGAACCTGGGAATCAACCAAGGCAGTAACGACATTATCGACGCCGTGCGCGAACATGGTCCCGACGCCCTGGGGATAAGCGGCTTGCTGGTGCAATCCGTCCACGAGATGAGGGAATTGCTGCTGCAGATGCAGAGAAAGAATTTGTCTTTGCCCGTGATCTGCGGCGGCGCCGCCCTGACCCGGGATTTTGTTTGCAAGGAACTCGTCCCGGTTTATTCCGGTCCCGTCCATTACGCGGCTGATGCGTTCGAAGCCTTGCGCATTCTGCAGGGAAACGCCGCGCCGGCACCGCATCAGCCTGGGCCATCGCATGTTTCCCCGCCCCCTCCCAGGCGGGCCGTGACCCCCACCGAATCCCTGAACGCGCCTTTCCGGGGGGTGCGCCGGATCTCGCTGACCCTGGATGAGATCCTATCTTTCCTGGATCGCGGGACCCTGTTTCGCACGCGCTGGAAAATGGGTGAGGGCAGCGAGTCGGCGGCGCAGTTGGAAGGGATTTTAGAGAGATTGCGGCAAAAGGATTGTACGGAATTTGCCGCAACCTACGGATATTTCAGTGGCCGGGTTACCGCGAACGGCAATGTTCTGGCCCTTGAGGCGAACAGTGAAGCGCTGACTTTTGCCCCCGCCCCCATTCCGCCGACCGCCTGGTTTTGCCGCGAGCGGGATGTGGTGCCATTACTGGCCGTGACTACTGGGGCTTTTCTGGCATCACTGGTGCAACAGCGTTTTGCTGCGCAAGACTATGTGGGTTACCTCTTGTGGTATGGGTTCAGCGCCCAACTGGCCGAAGCCATGGCCGAAGCCGTTCACCAGATTATCGTGGATGAAATGAAAATAACCCGCCGCGACAGCCGGCGTTTCAGCCCGGGATATCCCTCCTGGCCGGATCTCTCCGAGCAGCGGGTGTTGGCGCGCCTGCTGGATTTTCCGCGTCTGGAACTGGAACTGACGGAAAACTGGCAACTGGTGCCCGAGGCTTCGGTCACGGCCCTGGTGGTGCCGAGGTATAAAGTTGAAAAGAAGGTGACAGGAAGGCATTAAGTGAAAAGTGAAAAGTGAAAAGTTGAAAAGCTGAAAGTATAACCCGCGTACTTTCGAGATTCTGCTTTTTTCTACATTCTACCTTCTACAAGTACCGAAATGGCCAGTGGAGGGCTTTTTTATTATCTATTCGTTATTCATAGCTTTTGTTTTTTCATCACAGGTCCGAAGATTTTCTCATCACAAGCACTCGGGAGTCCCCATCACAAGTACTTGAACGATCTCATCACGAGAACGAGTTGAAGAAACGGGGACATTTGCAAAGGAATCGGGCTTAATTTGAGTCCTGAAGGGCCTGTTCGATCATGTCCGTGATGCGCAGGCCGAATTCTCCATCGCTCAGGGGTGGGCGGCCTTCACGAATGGCGGAAATGAAATCCGCCACCATCAGGCTGAGGGGCTCGGATGAATCGATACGCGGGCTGATTACATCCCCCACCCGGTATGCCAATTGAAACTCACCGAAATCGCCGGGTTCCAACTCTTCCACTTTTTTATCGTAAATCTTGATTTTTTCTTCCGGCTCCGTGTCGTTGTAGATCAGCATGCGCCGGTTGCCCACAATGATGGTTTCACGGAGTTTGCGTGGCGAAAGCCAACTGACAAGGCCTTCCATCATGGTGGCGTTGTCAAATTCCATGAACACAAATCCCACATCGGGATGCTTTCCCACTGAAGTCTTCAGAAAGCAGCGTGCGTGGCGCAGTCGCACGTCGCCCAACCAGTAAAGCGCCATGGAAAGATCATGGGGCAGAAGATCCCACAGCACGTTTACCGCCCGCTGATGGATACCGAGATTGATGCGACGGAAAGAGATGAACTCCACCCGGCCCAAGTCGCCCCGTTCAACAATGCGCTTGATCTCGCGTACGGGTGGGGAATACAGGAATGTGTGGCCGCTCATGAGTTGCAGGGAATGTTTCGCAGCTCGTTTTACCAGGTCGCGCGCATGGTCGCTGCAGATGGCAAAGGGTTTCTCGATATACAGGTGCTTGCCCGCATCCAGGACGCGGCATCCCATTTCATAATGCGTTTCCGGCGGAGTAACAACGAAAACGCCGGTCAGTTCCGGATCATTAAGGAAAACTGAAATATCTGGGACGGTCTCGACTGTAGGGAATGCGGCGGCAATGGAACGCAAAGCTCCCGGATCCCGGTCGCAAACCACCAGGGAATCCACTTCCCTTTGGCGCGAGAGATTTCGTACGATGTTCCGTCCCCAGTAGCCGGTACCGATCACGCCTATGCGCATGCCGCCTCCTTTATCTGCTGATTCCTTTGTAGAGAGCCAACCGAATGGGGCACCATTATAGCATGAGGAACCGGTTCAGTATACCCGGGAAAAAGCGAAAACCGATCGCAGTGTCCGAAGGGAAATAAGCAAGTCCAGCCAAAAATCATATTCCATCGTGTAATAGCCATCCAGGAAAAGGGATGTATGCAGGGGCATCATTCCCCTGCCGGACACCTGCCACAGCCCGGTGATGCCCTGGGGGGAATCCAGGCGCTTTCCGGCCCAGGCGGGGTACATCTCGACTTCATAGGGAAGGGCGGGACGCGGTCCCACAAAAGACATGTGTCCGGCCAGGACGTTGATGATTTGAGGCAGCTCATCCAGGCTGGTCTTGCGCAACATCGCGCCGGGGAAACTGATCTCTTCCCGGTGGCGCATTTTGCGCACCCGCTGGTCAACGGATACGAGGCGGCCGGAATCGAGGCGTGCCTGTTCCTCTTCTTGCAGAAGTGTTGCGATGTATTCACGGTGACGTGAATCCACATCTCCGGCATTGGAACCAGATACCAGCCGCATGGTGCGGTATTTGAAAAGGCGGAAGGGGTTCCCCCGGCGCCCCAGCCGGATTTGACGGAAAATGATCGGCTTCCCGAATTCCAGGCGCACCACCAGGGCCACGAAGGGGTGGAGCAAGGCCAGCAGGGGTAGCAGCAGCATGGCCAAGACCCGGTCCAGCATAGGCTTGGCCATGCGGCGGTAGCACTTATGCCCATGTCCGGACAAGGGCAACCCGCCGAAATCACCCAATGCCATGATGGTTCCCTCGTGGTTCAGTTCCGTGTTGTAGAGGTTGAATATGATAACGGTTGCCCGGTAAGCCAGAGCTTCTTTTTTGGCGGTATTGAGAAAATCGCTGTATTCCCGCCACAAGTCGGCCCGGGTCGATGCGCGGGCCGAAGGTTGAAATTCCAGCAGCAAAAGACCGCCGCGCATGGTACCTGGGGGCTCTCCCGGATCCATCGCTTCCAGTCGCGTGAGGATGCGGCCCGGTCCTTTCACTAGCAGGTCTCTAAGCACGGTTGACAATCGATACCGGGTCGGGGTTCGCCGCAACAACCAGCGTCCAATCGCCATGCGCAGCGTAAGTGGGTACAAGAGTCCGAATCCCATGAACAATCCGACCAGGAGAAGGCGTGAAGCCTCCGGCCATTGGGTTTTGAGCAGGAACCACCATGTGCCCCAGAACAACACGAACACCACCAGTACGGTGCGCATGACGCGCGAAGCGTATTGCAGGCGGTTGAAAAACACCTCTACCCGATACAAGCGATAGTACCAGAAAACCACCAGGAAGAGGCCGAGCAGTACCGCAGCGGTAACGGGGATGGCCGGACGTTTGAACAGGGTCCGCAATCCGGCATAAGTGCCGATGAAAGCCAGGATATCGGCGAATGCCAGGTAAAGGCCCTGTTTATTCATTCTGTTTCATTAATCGCAACACCCGGGCGGGATTTCCCGCCGCCACGGCGTTGGCGGGGATATCGCGTGTAACGACGGAGCCGGCGCCCACGATGGCCCCCTCTCCCACGGTGACGCCTCCGAGGATGGTCACGCTCGAACCCAGTGAAGCCCGTCGGCCGATTCGTGTCTTTTCCACTTTCCAATCAGCCTCCGTCTGGGGTTTTCCGTCCGGATTGCAGGCCCGGGGATATTTGTCGTTGATAAAAGTGACATTGTGTCCCACGAAAACTTCATCTTCGATTTCCACTCCTTCACATATGAAGGTATGGGAAGAAATTTTGCAGCGCTTGCCGATCACGGCGTTTTTCTGGATCTCCACGAAAGTGCCGATCCGGGTTTCGTCACCGATTTCGCAGCCGTACAGGTTAATAAAGCCGTACCAGCGCACATCGCGGCCAAGACATACATTCACGATTCGTACATTCTCTTCAGTGATGGACACCTGTTTGTTGCTCATGCAGCTCCTCGTGGATTCCTTGATCCAGGATGGACCATTATACCCGGAACGCTTATGGGCGAAAACCCCCAGAGCGCATCACGAGCCTGTGCAGGCCTCTGGGAGAGGTGGGAACCATGTGGGGCGGTGCGTGGCCGGGATGATTCATCCATTAACTATGCCTGAGTTCCGGACTCTCCGGCAATCTGAAGAACACCACCGCCATTGCCAGGCTGAACCCGCATGCTTCACTGATCAGGCGGGCCGCGAGTACGCCGGATGCAGAGAGAAAAACTCCCAGAACGACGGTCAACAGGATCAGCGTTCCGGCGCCGGCGAGATGAATCATAAATTGCTGTTTCTGATAGCGGGAAGAACTCATGAATGCACCCAAGGTGAATGCCGCCATGCGCAACGGAACCGCCAGGGCCAGCCAGCGCAGCCACACTCCTCCGGTGTCAATTGCCGGCCGGAACAACGAGATCAGCCAATTCCCGGACACACCCAGGAGGATCCCCAGCAGAAGCCCGCAGCCTGTGAAGATCAGCAACATGTGCCGCAGAAGTTTTCCCATGGCGAGGGACTCCATGCCATGGTAGGTGCGGGAAAAGAAGGGCACCAGGGCGCGGGTCCCGACTTCGGCGAAGATGCCCACGGCCAGGTAGATGCGCAGGGCCAGGAAATACACTCCCAGCTCTTTCAGGCCCACGAAGAGCGAGAGCAGCAGGATGTCCGCCTGGCGCAGGAAATATCCCGCGATATGGTCGAGCCAGTAGTAACGGATGTCGCGGAAGCAGCTCATCCGGGGCAGGGTGATACCTTTCCGCCAGTATGGTTGCAGAACCGCGGCTTTCACCCCGATTCCCAGCGTTGATCCCGCGGCCCTTAAAGCGAATACGCCGGCCAACCCGATATGGCTGGACCAGATCGCCAGGGGCAGGAGCAGAGCCAGTGAAGAGCCCAGGTTGACCGCGGTTTCCACTTCCGTCCGCTCAAGTCCCAGCAAAAAACCGTTCAGGTTCATGTCCAGGCCCAACAGCGCACCGCAGGCCGCGGCCAGGGCTAGCAATCCCCCTGAGACATCCCCGTATATCCATTGGGCCGCCCCCCATACAGGCAGGGTGATGACCGATCCGATCGCAGTGGCCGTGACTGCTTTGCCGAAGAGGTTTTGCATCCGCTGCAGGTTGTCCCTGGCCACGGCTGCCTCTTTGCCCAGGAACACCTCGAGGTTGAAGGAGGTTAATGTATAGACCAGGTACATCACGGCGAAGCAGATTCCGTAAACGCCCAGACTTTCGGCATCCAGGCATCGCGCCACGAAAAACATCACCCCCAGATTCGTTCCCGTGGTCAAAGCCCGCGACAGGGAAACAAAAACAGAAGTGTTGAACAATCGTCTCAACATTTCATTTTTTCAGGGCAATTCGTATGACATGAAGCAAGCGGCTTTCGAATCGTTCGAGGGTAAAGCGTTCCAGAAACCGTTCCCGCCCGGCCCTGCCCATTTGCGCACACTGCTCGCTCTTTATCAGAAGGCGCTCGATGCAGGCGGCCAGGTCGTGCGCATCATTTTTGCGGCACAGCAGACCGCTTTTTCCCTCCGATACAATCCAGGGTATGGAGCCTTCACGAGTGGCCACAACCGGCAGGCCGGTCCGCAGCGCTTCCAGGCACACATGAACCCCCTTGTTGACCTTCAGGTTGGAAAGGAACGGCAACATGGGCGGTTTCTTCAGCGGGATTCTCTCCCGTTCCGGCTCAGGCAGATCGGGGAGTCCGTTGGGCACGGCATGCAAACACTCAGAAGAAACCCAGGCGACCAGGTCGCGGGAATGGGAGTAGTCTCGGGGAGTCACCACCACGTAAACCAGGTCGGGACGGTGAAAAACCAGCTCCCCCACCAGTTTCAGTGAAATGCCCGGGGCATGGAACACCTTGATTGGGGAGAATCGACCCAGCGATGCCGGCTGCTCTGTAAAGCGCAAGGGCAGCACCCGGATTTGGAAAAACCTTTTCAGCAGGCGGGAATTTACGACCTGCCGGCTGATCAGGCCGGCGCCATGCACAGGGGGAGGGAGCGGGACCATCAGCAACATTCGCGGTTGCCGGGTCATGGTTCTCTCTTTTGGCCGGGAAACGAGCGCCGACAGGAAATGAGAATCTTTACAGCTGTCGGCAGACTACGCAGGTAACGGGGCAACATGCGCAGGGGCTCCTGCATAATCCGATACAACCATTCCATGCCGCATCGCCGCATCCAATTCGGGGCCCTTTTTTTTGTTCCGGCGAAAAAATCAAATGCCGCACCGATGGCAACCGCCACGGGAACGGTTAACTGGTTGCGCTGACGGTGCAGCCAGACCTCCTGGCGGGGGGCCGTGATTCCCACCCAGAGAATATCCGCGTGGCTGTTGTTCACCGCGGTTACCAGTTCCCGATCTACCTGTTCTTCCCAATCTCCGAACGGCGGGGAAATAGATGCGCTTACCGTGATACCCGGGTATTCATTCAGTAGGCGCAATCGCATGGCTTTTAGTACCTCGGGAGTTGATCCCAGCAGGCAATAACGCATTTGATACATTGAAGCTGTCTGCGAGAAAAGCTCGAAAAAGTCCGGTCCGGAAAGACGTTCGCGGATTGGGTCCCCACACCATCTCGACATCCAAACAACTGCCATGCCGTCAGGCAGAACCACTTCGCTGTGATCAATGGCGTCGTGGTAATCCGCATCTTGTTGGTACGGTGCCAGCATTGGGAAACTCATGGTCATCACTGTGTGGCAGCGCCTTTTACGAATCCATTCCAGCATATTCGTTTTCAGTGTGGAAAAGTTACAGGAAGAAATGGGAAGTCCCATCCCACGGCAATCTGGTTTCATATAATCTACTTCCATTTCCTCGCTTTCGGCATTTTTTTATTCCGCCTTTCCAATTGGATGTTGCTCTTGATCCATGCCAAGGCGAAAGGCGATGCTTTATATCGAGCTATAAGCAAGTACATGAACGGTAATTTACATAGGTGGTCCGAATCGCGGCTTCAAGTTCATGCCCCGGCGACCAGCCGAGATTGCGCAGGCGGGATACATCCAACAATTTTTGCGGGGTGCCGTCCGGTTTCTTTGTGTCCCAATTAATGTTACCGGAAAAACCCACAATGACCGCAACCATCTCTGCCAATTCGCGGATAGAGAGATCTTCACCGCTTCCGATGTTGATGATTTCACCCACATCGCTGTAGTTGAAATTTTCCATGAGAAACAGCAAGGCATCCGCCAGGTCGTCTACGTACAGAAATTCGCGTTTTGGTGATCCGGAACCCCATAAAATCACCTGGACGTCTTTGCCCCCACTGCGGATGCCATGTTTCTTCAGGATGCCTTGAATATCATTCTCATCACTTTGGCCAGTCACACCATCCACGGGTCGATGCGACAGATCACGACGCAGGTCCGCCCAGTCTTCGCGTTCAAGGCAGCGCGCCAGGTGGAATTTACGGATCATTGCGGGAAGAACATGGGATGATTTTAGATCATAATTATCGTTTGGGCCGAAGAGGTTAGTTGGCATGACGGAAATAAAGTTGGTGCCATATTGTTCGTTGTAATAGCGACACATCTTCAGGCCGGCTATCTTGGCGATCGCGTAGGCCTCATTTGTGGGTTCCAGTGGTGAAGTGAGCAAGTACTCTTCCTTAAGAGGCTGTGGAGCTAGTTTTGGATAGATGCAAGAACTGCCAAGGAACATGAGTTTCTGAACTTTGAATCGATAAGCGGCATCCACCACATTGACGGCAATCGAAAGGTTGCTGAAAATGAACTCAGCAGGCTGGGTTTTGTTGGCCCAAATGCCACCGACTTTGGCGGCAGCCAGGACAACATAGTCGGGTCTTTCTTTTTTAAAAAAGGCATTTACGTCAGCTTGGTTTTCAAGGTTGAGCTCGTTGTGGGTACGGGTGAGGATGTTTGTGTACCCTTCATGTTTTAATCGGCGTACCATCGCTGAGCCTACCAGGCCTCTGTGTCCGGTCACGAAAACTTTTTTCTCGCGGTTCAGATTATCCTCCTGTGCACAATCACCAATTGCCGGAATCAGACTTTAGCACTATAGCTAGTGATTGACAATCTTTTTGCCGGAGCCGGGAGGCCTGTTTCTCTCTATGGGAGGAATGTGAATCTTTATTTGGCTTTCACCTTTGAATCCAGGGGTTGCTTGCTGAACAAGCGGCTTCAATCCCGGCTTTCGAGCATTTGCTCGATGACATTTCGAACCTGGAAGATGGTGGGATTCCGGGGAATCAGGCCGGGTTGCGAGCAGGAAATAAAGGCGTTGTCGCGGCGGTGAGTGCCGCGGAACCTGTCTGAGTGGAATGCCGACTGGCGTGAAAAACCGGCCTTGAGGTCAAATCCGGGCATGCCTTCCAGTACCAGATCCGGCCCGCGATGTCGCAGGGGAAGTCCGTAAATCTCTTCGGCGCGGTGAACCGCGCGAATCACCGGCCTGTTGTTAAAATGGAAGCCACAAAAGCCGGTGGTCAGTTCATCCATGAGGCGTTTTTTCTCTCGCGGTTCCACCCGGCCTGAGGGGAATCGGTTTCTGGTGTTGAGGTAGATCCGCCCCGGGTCAAGTGCAAATGCATGGCTGTGACTTACCGGGAGGCGCATCCCTTCCGCATCCGCAGCTTCAGGCATGGCATATCCCCATTCGCGCAAAAGTGGGTTGATATTGACTTCCGTAACCAGTGATTCGAACCCGTGATCGGACAGGATCAGCCATTCCAGGGGTTTGTGGCGGCGGGCTTCCATGAGCAGTTCGCCCAGCACTTTGTCGAGTTCCATGTAGTAATCGACGAAGTCCTTGTGCCGGGGATGATCGTTGCGGTTCCAGGCATCGAAAAAAAAGTGATGCAACCGGTCCGTTCCCGTAACCGTGAACATGAAAAGGTTCCACTTTTCATGACGCATCAGGTGGAGGGACAAATTCAATCGTTGTCGCAGGGTGGTGTAGAGATCTGACAGGAATCTTTCCGGCTCCTTGTGCGCCTGTCCGAAATCGACGTCAACAACGTAGCCGGATTTTTTAACCAGGGGGTACAGTTCCTGCGGCCATACGGCTTTCTGCAGGTTTGGGGCTACGAATCCGGAAATAAGAATCCCCTTGAACGGCCGGGCGGGATAGGTCGCCGGCAGGTTGACTACAATGGAGCGCCTGTTTCCCTGCATAAAAAAGGGCGTTTCCCGCAGGTCCCGTGAGTCGGGGAACCGCACCCGGTAACTGTGCTCTTCCAGGTCGGTAAACCCGAAGATTCCGTGATAACCTGAATCCCGGCCGGTCATGAAACCGGACCAGGAAACCGCGGATACATCCGGAAGGCTGACCGTCATGGCTTGCGGGGAATGGCCCCGCAGCAATTCACCCAAGACGGGCATGGTGCCGTTTTCAGTGTATTGTCGCACCAGTTCAACAGGGACACCATCCAGGCCGATGATCAGCAAGTGGTTGGGGTGGTGGATTCGGCTCATGGCCGGGGTGGCCGGGTTCCCAGATTCATTTCTCGGCCACCAGGTAACTCTTTGGAACGATCAGCTTGCTTGAGAAATGAACATTGGTTAAAAGAATGACCGCGCGCTCGTTATCGGGCAGTTCTTCGTAAAATACTCCTTCCCAGCCGTCAAAATCCCCTTCATCCACCCGGATCACATCTCCGCGGGAAAAACGTTGTGGACGCTCTTTTAGTACCACCACGCCGTCTTTTTCCCGCTCACGAATACTCTGGATCAGGACATCATCAATGGTCCATAGCCCGTGTTGGCCACCCAGGACGGTTTTGACACCCCGACAGTAGCGAACTTTGTGGAATAACGATTCCACGGGGAACTGGGCGAATAGGTAGCCTTTGAAAAGGGGGGACAGGATAGGAACTTTGGTTTTATTGCGTTTGATACGGGCGTAGTAAAGAGGTAGGTATACCCGGATGTCTAAAGACAACAGGCTGCACTCAGCCACCGATTCCTGGCGTGGGCGGGTATGGATAATAAACCACTGATCCTCCCGTTCCCTTTCCATGCCTCAATCTTAGCCCAACCGCGATGTGGGTGTCAACCGCGTTTGTCTCAAATGACGCCCTGTATTTGGCTTTTCGGCTGTGGTACAATTCATCTCCTGGTGGTTTCGCCAGTTTGAATGATGGGGGTTTATGTGAGCAGTACACATCGCTCGCCCGTAAGTGAAGAACCGGTTGTGTTGAACAACGGCATTTTTGTCGCGGGTCATCCCCGCAGCGGCACTTCACTGGCCTGCAAGTTATTGCAGAGCGCCGGAGTCCATTTTCCGTCCGACCTCAGCGCGGATCACTACAATCGGGACGGGTATTTCGAGCTGGCGGAGGCCAAGGAGTTGGAAAAGGAGTTGATCAGCCATGCCATGACGACGGAGAACACTGCCGTCATGAACCGGGTGGTGAGGTTGCTCAACAACACCCGGGGATTGGCCGGACTGAAGATCGTCCATATCCCCGCATTGTTTTTTTACCGCCATATCAGCAAGAACATTCGGACGGTGCTGATTTTCCGTCACCCTGCCGATGTGTACAGCAGCATGCTCAGGCGGGGGATTTCCAGTTTTCGCCTGGATTGGTTTGCCAATAACAACGCTTTGGTTGCGGCTCACGAGAACATTCAAAAGAGCATCGTGATCAGCTACGAATCGCTGATTCACGGTCACCCGCGCATTCGTGAGGCCTTCCAGCGCCTGGGTTTTTCCGTGGATTTGGGCGTGATCAAGCAGTCTTTCCGCACACAGGCGGGCAGCCGTTTGGTATTGACCGAACCAGAGCAGCGCCTTTATCGGCTGTTGCAGAAACTCGAGCGCCATAGCTTGCGTTCCCGCTGATTCTCATTACCGGAGTGTTTATGTCTGAAAAAGAATCTTTTGAATTGATTGACGAGGGGGCCGAGCACCTCTATGCCAACCTGATCTCTTTTAATACCAATCCCGAAGAAGTATGCATGGGACTTGGTATCCGTGACATCCGTGATCCGGATGTGGTCAATGTTCATTCCTACCTGCATTTGACCATCCCCCATTTCCTGCGTTTTGCTGAAGCGGTGAACAAGCAGATGAACCTGCTGATCGAACGGGGCGTGATCAGCCGGGAACCGGAGCAGTAAGTCTTTCATGCTCTGGCGGGCATGCCCCCCATCCGCACCCTTACGCTTGTCTGGACTTGAACCGGTCCAGGCGATTCCGCATGCCGCTTCCCGGGGCTGGGAAAGACGGTGCCATGGCCGGGCGAGAGAACTTGTTGCGCATTTCCCCGCTTGCGTAATCCAGCTCGGATCCCCACATGGAATGCGGGATCAGGGTAACGGCCAGCATCAATACCGCCGCGGCAAAAACCCACCAACGGCTGCGACGGTAAAGAAAAAAGGCTGCCAGCCAGAACAGGACCATCACCAGAGTTTTGTTGTCCGTGAGGTCGGTTCCCACGGGGAAACCGGTCCAAAGGTCGCCGAAAGCAAAATATTGAACCAGAGGGCCGAAGACCAGGCCGCCCAGGATTACGGCGGAAAGGGTAACCCCCACCAGCCGCGACAGGCGGGCATCCGGACGCAGACATTCCAGGCCCGTGCGGGCGCACAACAAGATGGCGGACATCATGAACAGGATGTGAAAAATGAGCCAAACCGTGGGCACGTGTCCCTTGAAGCGCGCCACGATTGAAGAAGGCAGCAACGGTTTTAACTCTGCGGCAGTGCCGGAATAGACCTGGTATTCGATTTTTCCGGCCGGGGGTTGGCCCGATATGTGGGCCACGTAACCGTCACCGTCCCAGTGCATGACCGTTTCATGCCACTCTTCGTTAGCGCGGAAACGGCGATATTTTAATGCCAGATTCAGCCCGTTATGCCGGGTTTTTACGCGCACCTCCAGAGGCGTATGGGCCGTTTGACTGCGCAAAAAGCGGTACTGGACCGGCATGTTGTTGACCTTTTCCTCTCCACGGACCGGCCAGGTCGGTCCGGTGACGCGCTGAAAAACAGCGATCGCCAAGGTGAGGCAGAACGCGATGATCCATAACAGAATTGAGACGTGATATCTTTTCATGATGGTGTCGGCGGCAATTATAGGGCTTGAAAGATGAAAAATCAACACTTCCGCATCTTGATCCCGGCGACCGAAGCACATACAATACAGCTTTCATCACGGGGAGTCGGCCGCCGTGAATCAAGGAAAACAAATGAACGCGAATATCAGACATATGTTTGCCTGGAAGCAAGCCAGGGACATGGTCAAGATCGTGCTGGGGAGCCTGATTATGGGACTGGGCTACGCCTTGTTCCTGATTCCTCATCACCTGGTTCCGGGAGGCGTTTCCGGCATTGCCATTATCCTGAACTATTTTTTCAACCTTCCGGTCGGCATCCTCATTATGATTTTCAATATCCCGGTTTTTGTCCTGGGAATCCGGGTGATGGGCAGTCGTTACGGGGTCAAGAGTTTGTTTGGCATGGTGCTCTCTTCCCTGCTGATCGACTTTTTTTACGAGATTCTGAAACTGCCGGGCGCCACGGACAACCCCCTGCTGGCTGCCATCTATTCGGGGGTGTGCATCGGTGTCGGGCTGGGAATCATTTTTCGCAGCAAGGCGTCCACCGGGGGTACCGATACCCTGGGGCAGGTCATCAGCAAGTGGACGGGAATGACGGTGGGAATGGCCATCATGGCAGTGGATTTCGTGATCATTTCCGCATCGGGGCTGTCGTTCCGTTCGTGGGAAGCGCCCCTTTATGGCTACATTGTGCTGTATATTTCCACCTGGGTGATCGACCGCATCCTGGAGGGATGGAATCACAGCAAGATGGTCTTTATCAACTCAAACAAGGGCAAACAGATCGAGGAGTTTATCCTGTTTTCTCTGCACCGCGGAGGAACGGCGTTGAAATCCCGTTCCATGTATCTCAAACGCGACCGGGAACTCCTCATGTCCGTGATCCATCGCAAGCAGATTCCCGAGTTGCGTGAGTTCGTCAAAGAGATCGATCCCGAGGCTTTTGTGGTGATTTCCGACACCTATGCAGTGCTGGGGAAAGGGTTTCGCTCCCAGCTCATGTCTTAGTCCTCATTTCTCACAGCGAACCGCCCCTACCCCGTAACCTGACACCTTTTCTCCAACTTTTCCCGGTTGACATCCCGATTGCTTTTTCTACAATATATCTATCATGGAGAAAGTCGGAGAGGCTTTGCGGGAGATCCGCGTCAGTCACGAGTGTTCCCTGGAGGAACTTTCCCGCCGTACCCGGATATCTGAACGCGTACTCTCGGAAATGGAAGCGGGTGATTTTCATTCCGTTCGGGGGCAGTTTTATCGCCATCATTTTATCCGTGAGTACCTGCGGGCTTTGGGAGAGGATCCCGCATCGTTTTTGGCCCGGTACCCGATTCAACCGCCTTCCTCTCCAACCGGAGAAGGCCATGCCGCCCATACTGTTGAGAAAATCCAGGTATATCGGTTCCGTCGCCGCTACCGGCTGAGGTTCCTGCTGGTTGTATTGCTGCTGGTGGTTGCCGCGGCATTTCTCTTTGCGACAAACCGCAATCGTGTGTTTAACTGGTTTGCCGCTGCGCCCGATTTCCACTTAACCGGCGCGGCTTTTGAGCCGGGATGGATGCAGCCCGGATTGCAAACGCCTGTCGAGCCCCGGCGTAAAGGCAGTCTTTGCACCTGGTTGGATCAGGAAACCCGGGTCTGGGGTGTTGCCACCCCTCCCGCCGCCATATATGCACGGTTTTCCTCCCGCTGCTGGGCGCAGGTTCGCCGCGGGGGGCGGGTGGAGATATCGCGGGTGTTTCTGCCCGGTGAAGAATTCGTGGTGAATGGATACGATCTTCAACTCAGCCTGGGAGATCCCTCGGTGGTCAAGCTGACCTTGAACGGGCGGGAGGAATCCGGTTATCGGTCACAGAGCCACCCGGTAACGGTCCGTGTACAACCCCTTTCTCCATTCCAAACACAGACTCATGAGCACGATCCTGTCCCGTAATCCGCTGGTTGAGCAGGTGGTTTCCGCTGATGCGGGTGCGGATCTGACGGCCATGCTGCTTTCCCGTCAGTTGCCCCTGACCGAGGAGGAATATCTGGAAGCCCTCGTCTATTGCATGAAAAACCCGGAGAATTCCGCAAGGGCCCGCCAGCTCCTGAATGAGTTGTCTCCGGGAACCAAGTCCACATACGTGCGTAAGCGCAACTGCGATCACCGGGTGGCTTATTACGTGATGGTGGACGGCGTGAACCGCAAAGACATGGAAGCCATTGCCGGCGCGGTTCACAATCAGTCTCTGCCACCGGAGTTTTTAAAAAAAATCGCCCAACACGGCGATGAAACCATGCTGGAGTGTCTTCTCGAAAACCAGATCAAGTTGATCGCCTATCCCGGAATCATGGATGTCATGGCCGCAAACCCCGCTTGCGGCTCCTTTATCCAGGCACGGATCCAGGATATCCACAAAAGCTACCTGAGCGATGTCCCGGCGCAGGAGATTCCGGCGGATGAGGTGATTGAGGATTTGAAGGAAGCAATCAGTGAAGAGCAAACGGAACGGGCTCAAGGGGAAGATAGCGACAATCTGGACGAACTGATCGAAGAGCAGGTGCAGACCACGTTGCAGCGTATCAATCAGATGCCCGTCTCAGATCGCATCAAACTGGCCCTGACCGGGAGCAAAACGGAACGCTTGATCCTGATTCGCGACGCCAACAAGATGGTCTCTGTGGCTGTGATAGAGAGTCCGAAGATCAGCGAGGACGAAGTGCTGCTGGTGGTACGAAACCGCAGCATTTCGGGAGATATCATTCAACGTATCGCCGCCAACCGGGAGTGGACGAAAAACTACAACCTGGTAGTGGAACTGCTCAACAACCCCAAAACTCCGGTTAAAGACGCACTGGGATTCATAAAAAAACTACACGAACGTGATCTGCGGATGCTGCAGGCCAACAAGAACGCCAGCCCGGTAATCCGCGGGCTGGCCCTGAGCTTTATTCAGCAGCGAGCAAAAAAAAAGACCTGACCGGCGGGCGCGGGATGTCGCCCGCCGGCTTCATTGCGTGTTTTACGCTTCGGACTTGAGGTCCGCAAACAGCGCTGCCACGAAGTCCCAGATTTTGCCGATGTCACTGACGGATACTTTTTCGTCAGGGGAATGGGGATACTTGAGGGTGGGGCCGATTGAGATCATGTCCATGCCCGGGTATTTGTCCCCGATTATGCCGCATTCCAGACCGGCGTGGATCACTTCGACCACGGGCTCCTTGTTGAACAGTTTCTGGTACACTTTGATGCTGCGCTTCAACAGGGCGGAATCCATGTCGGGCGGCCAGGGTGGATAGCCTTCACCGCTCAGGGCGTGACCGCCCGCCAGCAGTGCGACCGACTCAATACGGGCGGTATGGGCTTCCAAGCGGGACATCACAGAGCTCCGCTGGCTGCTCAGAACGCGCATGATGTTTTCTTCAATGCGGATATTGGCGAAGTTGTTGGAAGTTTCTACCAGTCCTTCAATGTCCGGAGACATGGCGGCTACGCCGTGGGGCATGGCCAGAATCATCTGGATGGCCCGCGAGGTGGTGGCGCTGGAGTAGGCTCCAGCTCCAGGCGGATCAATTTTTTCCGCACTCAGGAAGAGGTTGGGTTCATTGCTGCGATACTCTTTTTTCACCACGGCTTCGAAATCCCGGACAATCCCGGTGACCTGTTCACGGGCTTCCTCCGGCACCGCGATTATGGCTTCGCAATCGCGCGGGATGGCGTTGTGCGCGCTTCCGCCCTTGATGTCTACCAACAGGAACTTGACCGACTTGGCCACTTCGCGAAGCAGCCGGCCCATGACGATAATGGCGTTTGCCTTGCCCAGGGCGATGTCGATGCCGGAATGGCCGCCTTTCATGTTGCCGGCCTCAAGCCTCAAGGTTACGTGTTTTTGCCCAAGATCAACTGGAACCATGGGCAGGCTAAGGGAAGTGTTGATGCCGCCGGCACAGCCGACGGTAAAGATGCCTTCGTCTTCGGAATCGATGTTGATGAGGATCTTGCCCTTGATGAAACCGGGCTGCAGCGCATTGGCCCCGGTCAGGCCGGTTTCTTCATCAACTGTAAACAGCAACTCCAGGGGGGGATGGGGTGTGTCTTTATCCGTGGCCATGACCATGGCCATGGCGATGGCGATTCCATTGTCGGCACCAAGCGTGGTTTCGTCCGCCGTAAGCCAATCCCCGTCATATACAAAGCGAATGGGATCTTTGGAAAAATCGTGAGTGGATGTCTTGGTTTTCTCGCACACGATGTCCTGATGGCCTTGCAATACAACCGAGAGCACATCCTCGTATCCCGGCGAAGCCGGAACCTCAATAACGATGTTGCCTACATCATCCATGCGGGCGGGAAACTCGTTTTCGGCCGCCCAGTCCATAAGCCAGCGACCGATCTTTTCCTCGTGCTTGGAACACCGGGGGATGGCCGCGATCTTTTCGAAAACATCCAGGATCTCCTGGGTCTTGGCGTGGTTGATATTCATGCTATTCTCCTTTATGTCAACCACCGACTATAAATGAAAGACCGAAACAATGTCAAGGCTGCGCGCAGAGAGCAATTGCCACGCGGTCGGCAAGCGACTTGCGCGATTTGCTTGAAGCCGCCTTATGGAGAGTGCATACTAAGCGGCGTGGTGCTGCTTGCACCGTAGTGGAAAGGAGGCGATATGGATCTGGAAAAGGTTTTGAAAACGAGGCGCTCTTTGCGTGCGCTTGAGCAGGTATCCGTAAGCGTATCGGATGTCGAGGAAATGGTCCGGGCGGCTTCATTGGCCCCTTCCTGCTTTAACAATCAGCCCTGGCGGTTCGTGTTCGTCCGGGATCAGGCCCGGTTGGAAGCGCTGAAGCAGGTTTTCTCAAAAGGCAACGAATGGGCTCATCATGCTTCGCTCGTGATCGCGGTTTGTGCCCGCAAGAAAGATGATTGCGTCGTGAAAGGGCGGGAGTACTACCTCTTTGATACCGGTATGGCCACGGCCCTGCTTATGCTGAAAGCCACGGAGCTGGGGCTGGTGGCCCATGCCATCGCCGGATTCAAGACAGATCTCGTGCGTGAAATCCTGGAAATTCCGCAGGATCAGATGTTGGTTACGCTGTTAATTTGTGGACAGAGGGCAAAAAACCCTGAAGATTTGTTGAACGCGTCTCAACTGGTCAGCGAGCGCGAACGACCCGAGCGCCATCCTTTGAAAAAGATCATGTTGCTGGAGCGATATTCCGAGGAGTGAGGGGGTCAAACATCTTCCAGGTCCAGGTTCTCCAGATCGGACGAGTAAATGGTGGTGCGGTTGCGGCCGGTTTCCTTTGAAACGTACATGGCCCGGTCCGCGCGGTCGAGAACGGTGTCTTCCGTGTCCCCGTGTTCGGGGAAGCTGGAGATGCCCAACGAGATGGTCACCCGGCCCTGAGGCTGAAATTCACCTCCGCTGAACACTTCTTTTTCCACCCGCTCCCTCAATCGCTCCGCGGCCAGGTAAGCTCCGACCTTATCTGTTCCCGGCAGAATCATTACGAATTCGTCTCCTCCGTATTTTGCCAGAATGTCGCTTTTGCGGAAAGCACGCTTCATGATTTTTCCCAGCTGTTGCAGGGCGAGGGAACCACGGATGTGTCCATTACGGTCATTGTAGTTCTTGAAGTTATCTACATCGAAAATGACCAGAGAGAATGGACGGTTCCGTGCGCGGGATTCCGTGATCTGTTTCGTGAGTAAATGAAAAAAGTGGGTCTGGTTGAACAGGCCGGTCAAGCCGTCGGCTACCGATAGTTCCCGTGTTTTCTCCAGCAGATCCTGAAAAAGCCTCTCCTTGCGGAAGGCGTGGCGGGCCGTTCTGTAAGAGAGCAGGAAAGCCAGTAGGAAAAGCAGGTTGCTCAACAACAGCCGGATCAACTGCGCTTGAGAAAGCAACAGCCCGTCGCTCAGCAACACGAACAGTGTGAACAAAAACATGATGGCCAGGGTGTTGCGCAACGCTTTCTCAAAAACCAGAAAAAACACGGAAACCACGATGTGGAAAATAAAGAGAACCCAGAGCGGGTTGTTGACGGGGTGGGTCAAGTACACCACGATTGCGATCGCCGCCAGGTCAAAGTCCAATTGCAGGGAGGTTAGCTGGTACAGGTGGCGGTAGGCGTTTCCGGATGCGCATGCGGGTTTTTGCAACCACCACAGCAGCATCAGGTTGCCCATGATCAACAGTGCAACAACCAGGAGGAGTTGGTCCGGGTGAGCGAATCCGGGTTGCGGAAAGAGTGATACCAGTCCCCACAGCAAAACGAGGATACCCGCGAAAACCCAGCGCAGGTTGATCAGCCAGCGGTTTTTGTCTCGTATCTGCAACTCCGCCAGGTTTTCGGGGTCCAGCGGTTCGGCAGGCGTTGCGGGCATCTCGCCGGTCATGGTTTCAAAATATTTTTTCTCGGGGAAAATGTCAAACCGATTGTACCTTTTCTTTTTGCATTATAGAATGGATGTACCTTTTTGTAACGTGGACGTGAAACGATTAAGGAGGTGACGAGTTGTACAAACCGCGAAAACCCTATGATTTGTCCTACACACATTTTGTCGGCTCATGGGCCTGGCTTTTGCACCGATTGTCGGGACTGGCGCTGATCTTCTACCTTTGCTTGCATGTCTGGGTCATTCATACCCTCACACTGGGTCCGGAATCTTTTAACAAGCTGATGGCCTTTCTCACGTCTCCGCTTTTCCGCATCCTGGAAGCGGGGCTGTGGGGCGTCATCCTGTACCATGCCTTTAACGGAGTCCGGGTGATCATCGTGGATTTCTTCGGCGGGTCCCTGGCCCAGAAGAAACTGTTCTTTGTTTTGATCGCCGTGGCCTTTCTGTTGTGGGCTGCGGGCAGTGCGGTCATTATCGGCCATATTCACTGAACGGAGAGGACAATGCCGGGAAAAAACTATCGTGAAACTTCGCGCCGGGGCGGAATGCTCTGGTTGCTGCAACGTGTATCGGCAGTGGTTATTTTTGTGTTGCTGATCATCCATTACGTGACCTATCACTTCATTGGTGACGGGACCATAACTTATGACAGGATCATTGCCAAGATGGCTTCACCCTGGTTCAACCTTGCCCAGATCCTGTTTCTTGTCACCGCGCTTTTCCACGGCCTGAACGGCGTGTGGATGGTGACGGAAGACTATATTCACCAGCGGGCGCCACGCCTGGTGCTGGCCGCGATTCTTTTACTGCTGGGTTTGCTCCTGCTTTACGGAGGTACTTCGACTGTACTGAACGCGGGTTATCCCGGAGGAGTATCACAATGAGACCAGAAGAAGCCAGACATATGCACCAGATCGATGCCGTGGTTGTGGGCGCCGGGCTCGCCGGTCTCCGGGCCGCGCTGGAACTGGCCCGCAACGGCATCGAGGTGGCGGTGCTGACCAAAGTCTATCCCACCCGCTCCCATTCCGGGGCCGCACAGGGCGGCATTGCCGCGGCCCTGGCCAATGTGGCGGAAGACTCCCTGGAACTGCACATGTTCGACACGATCAAGGGCAGCGACTACCTGGGAGACCAGAATGTGATTGAGCTGTTCGTGCAGGAAGCGCGCAAAACCGTGTATGATTTCGAGCATCTGGGTGTACCGTTCTCCCGAACAGAAGACGGACGCATCAATCAGCGGCCGTTCGGCGGACACAGCTCCCCCCGCGCCTGCTTTTCCGCCGACATTACCGGGCATGTGTTGCTTCATACCCTGTACGAACAATGCGTGCGCCACCGCGTGCATTTTTTCAACGAGTTCCAGGCGGTGTCTTTGATGATCGAGGACCATGTATCCCGCGGCGTCGTGGCCTGGGACATCCGCCACGGGGGATTGCACGTGTTTCACGCCAAAGCCGTGCTGTTGGCCACGGGCGGTTACGGCCGCGCATTTAAAATCACATCCAACGCGCATGCCAATACCGGGGACAGCCTGTCTCTGATCCTGGAGGCCGGGCTGCCGCTGGAAGATATGGAGTTCGTTCAATTTCATCCCACCGGCCTGTACAAGCACGGTATCCTGTTGTCTGAGGCGGCTCGCGGAGAAGGCGGCTACCTCTTAAACGGCAAGGGAGACCGCTTCATGGCAACCTATGCCAGGGAAAAGATGGAACTGGCTCCGCGCGACTTGGTTTCCCGGGCCGAGCAAACGGAAATCAACGAGGGCCGGGGTGTGGGCGGCATGGATTATGTCTATCTGGACCTGCGCCACCTGGGGCGGGAAAAGATCATGGACCGCCTGCCCCAGGTATGGGAACTGGCCTTGAACTACCTCAAGGTGGATGCCATTGAAGCCCCGGTTCCCATTCAGCCCACGGCCCATTACTCCATGGGAGGAATCCCGGCCAACATCCATACGGAAGTGATTTTCAATGCGGCCGGAGACGTGGTCACGGGCCTGTACACCGCCGGGGAGGCTTCCTGCCTGTCGCTTCACGGGGCCAATCGACTGGGAACCAACTCTCTCCAGGACGCCGCCACTTTCGGGCGGTTGGCCGGCGGGCGCATGACCGGTTTTATTCGTCAAGCCGGATTTTCCCCTGTGTCTTCCAATCCCCTGGATCGAGCGACAGAACGAATCGAGCGTTTGATCTCGGGAGGCAACGGAACGGAAAGGCACGCGCGGCTTCGGGAAGAACTCCAGGAAAACATGACCCGTCACGCCGGTGTGTTCCGTAACGCCGAGGGCCTGGGGCAATTGCAGAAAACGGTTCGGGAACTCCAGCAGCGTTACCGCAATGTTCGCATAGACGATGCGGACCAGCCTTTTAATCTGGACCTCATCGAAGCCCTGGAAGTGGGGCATCTGTTGAATTTCTCCGAGGTCATCGTAGAAGGGGCGCTGGTACGGACCGAGTCCCGGGGCGCGCATTTCCGTACAGATTATCCCAAGCGGGACGATCAGAAATGGTTGGCACATACCCTGGCCTGGAAAACCGATTCAGGAGTTCGCTTGAGTCATGACAAGGAAGTTGTGATTTATATGGATCGCTTCCCGCCCCAGGAACGCAAGTACTAGGAGGCCATCATGAAAGAATCAGTCATTGTAAAGATACTGCGTTATCAACCGGCAAAGGATGAAAAACCCCGTTGGCGGACGTATCGCCTAGATGTGTCCGGGGATTCCACCATCCTGGATATCCTGAACGAGATCCATTGGCACCACGATGGGACCCTGGCCTACCGGCGTTCCTGTCGCAGTGCCATTTGTGGATCATGCGCCATGAAGGTCAACGGGCGAAACGTGCTTGCCTGCGAAACCCCGATGCATCAGTTCCGGGGCCACAAGCTGAAGATCGAACCTTTGCCCGGTTTTCCCATTATTAAAGACCTGATTGTGGATATGGAAGGATTTTTTGACAAACTGCAGCGGGTAAAACCGTACATGGTCGTCGACAAGCCGATACCGGACAAGGAGTTTCTCCAGAGTCCCGAGGCGTTTTCCCGTATTCGGGAATCCGCGTACTGTATTCTGTGCGGAGCGTGTACCTCATCCTGTCCCAGCCTCTGGGCCAATGAGAACTACCTGGGGCCGGCCGCCCTGCTGAAAGCCTATCGCTTCATTTTCGACAGCCGGGATGACGGCACGGACGAACGCCTGGATATCATTAACGATCGCAACGGTTTGTGGCGGTGCCACACCATTTTCAATTGTGTGGAGGCGTGCCCGAAACACATCGACATCACCGGTTGTATTTCCCACCTGAAGAACCGGGTGGTGGACAACTCACTGTGATTGATAAATTCTATCGGCACATTCCGGGAAAACAGAACATTGTTTCGGTTGATGACATGTGGAAGGAATCGCACGAGAGTCCGGAATGAACCGCGCTGATCGTGGAAGCGTGCTGGTGGCGGGAGGGGCCGGATATATCGGCAGCCATGTATCCAAGGCGCTGGCCGCGGCCGGATATCGTCCCGTGGTGCTTGACAACCTGAGTACCGGAAACGCCGCACATGTGGTGGATTTTCCGTTGATTCACGCGGATATCGCGGACAACGGCCGGGTCGCTTCTCTCATCAGAGAACACGAGATCCGCGCCCTTCTGCATTTTGCCGCCGCCATCCAGGTTGAGGAATCGGTCCGGTTCCCCTTGAAGTACTACGAAAACAATGTTTGTCGTACCCTGCAATTGCTCAGGACCTGTTCGCAAAACGGTGTGCGCACAGTGGTTTTTTCTTCCACCGCGGCGGTATACGGGAATCCGGAAAAGTTGCCTATTTCCGAAGAAGCCCCTTTACGCCCCATAAATCCGTATGGCCGTTCCAAAGTGATGGTGGAGATGGTGCTGAAGGACATGGCCGCGGCCCTGCCGGATTTTCATTACGCGGCCCTGCGTTACTTTAACGTGGCCGGGGCGGACAGGGGGGGGCGCATCGGACAATGCTATCCGCAGGCAACCCACCTGATCACCCTGGCGTTGCGCGCCGCCCTGGGCTTGCGTCCGGAACTGGCGGTGTTCGGTACGGATTATCCCACCACGGATGGAACGGCCGTGCGTGACTACATTGACATTGAAGACATCGCCGCCGTGCATGTGCACGCGCTTGATGCCCTGTTGGAACGCCCCGGAAACCTGGTTATGAACTGCGGATATGGTCACGGTTTCTCTGTGAATGAAGTGGTTCGGACCGTAAAGCAGGTGACGGGCGTTGATTTCCCCGTGCGTAAGGCCGGCCGCCGGCAAGGAGATCCTCCCGTATTGGTGGCGGATTCCAGCCGGGCGCGTAAAGAACTGAATTGGTCGCCCCTGCATGACAACCTGGAAAAAATCGTTCGCGCGGCATGGGCATGGGAGCAGAAACTTCATTCCGGGAAGGCGAAAAAATGAACAAGACATCCATGGCAAGCAGGATATTTCCGGTGGCGCTTTTGCTCGCTTCTTTGACTTGCGGGGCACGAACGGTTGCTGAAACCGTTGACCCGTCCGACGGGCCGGAACCGGTAGTGGAATACGCCATTGACGCGCGCCTGCTGCCGGCCAACCGCGACCTGGAAGCCACACAGGTTCTGACCTGGCGCAACCCGACACAAATTGCGGCAAAGACCCTGCGTTTCCATTTGTATTACAACGCTTTCCGCGGCCCGGAAACAACTTTCATGCGGGAACATGGCCTACGGAGGTTCAAAAGCCGTAAGAAAGACAGGGAGCGGCGCTACGGCGGGATCGATATCCTGGAGTTGAATCGTATCGGCGGAGAAAACCTGACGAAAAAAATCACTTTTATGGCTCCGGATGACAACAACGAAAATGATCGTACAGTGATTGAAGTGCCATTACTGGAACCAGTGGCACCGGGCGATGTCATTCGCCTGCGCTTCCGCTTCCAACTGAAAATTCCTGAAATTTTTGTCCGCACCGGCTGCTGGAAGGATTTCTTTTTCATGGGTCAATGGTTTCCCAAGATCGGTGTGTTTCAGTCGGATGGGACCTGGCATTGCCATCAGTTTCATGCCAACTCCGAGTTCTTCGCGGATTTTGGTCGATACCGGGTTGCCGTTACCCTGCCGGAGGAATACGTGGTCGGTGCCACGGGAAATTCCGTTTCGGCCGTCAACCACGCGGATGGTACGGTGACCCACACCTTTGCTCAGGACCGCATTCATGATTTCGCCTGGACGGCCTGGCCGCAATTCAAACAATTGCGGCGCAATGCGACGGTGCCCGGGCGGGAGCGGCCCGTTGAAGTCGTGCTGCTTCTGGATCCGCAACACGAGGACGCCCGGGACCGTTACTTTCACTCCGTCATATTCGCCATGCGTTTTTTATCGGAAAAGTTGTTTCCCTATCCTTATGATCGCATTACCGTGGTGGATCCGCCATTGGGAGCGGCCGGCGCAATGGGTATGGAATACCCCACCCTGATTACCGGGGGGCATATCTCTTTTTTGCCCGACGGGATGCATTTTACGGAAATGGTAACCATCCATGAATTCGGCCACCAGTTCTGGTATGGCCTGATCGCCAGTGACGAGTTCCGTGAAGCCTGGCTGGATGAAGGCATCAACACCTTTTTTGAGGGCGAGATCATGGACGCCTATTTCAAGGAAAGCCCGTCACTGTTGGATTGGTTCGGTATCCGTATCGGGGATGCTGAAAGCCGCCGCGGCCCGCTTAAGGGTATCCCGGTGGTGGAACGGGTGAACCAGCCGTCCTGGCATTTTCTGTCGGGCGGCAATTACTCCAACCATGTGTACAACCGAGCCGCTGTGTTTATCGATACCTTGAAAGGTTATCTGGGAAAAGAGCAACTCTACGATTTTTTTGCCCAGTATGCACGAAAATATGCATGGCGGCATCCTTCCACACATGATTTCGTCACCACATTAAACGAAGTCACCGGCCGGGATCTGGGGTGGGCGTTCGAGCAATTCATCAACGGTACCGGGCGGCTCGACCTGGCGGTCCATTCCCTTTCGTCGCAACGGCTGGAAAGTGATCCGGTTAGTTATCGCAACGAAGTCCTCCTGTTACGCAGAGAGGGGTTTTTCCCCGCCGAGGTGTTGATTCGCCTGCGCAACGGTCGCGAGGTACGCCACTTGTGGAAAGATCCGGGCCGTTGGAAACGCCTGGAATTCACACACGAGTCTCCGCTTCATGCCGTTGTGATTGACCCGGAATTCCGAATTCCCCTGGACCATGACCTGATCAACAACTCCAAGACCGCGCGACCAGCGCGCAGAGAATCGCAAGGCGCTGCCTTGAAACTGGGTTTTTTGTTCCAGACCCTGCTGGGAATGCTGTTTATGTAAAGAGGTCACACCATGAAAGCAGTTCAAGCCTATGTGGCGAGTTTTCGCGGGCGAACCGTTGCCGTGGCGGTTTATCTCTGGGCGGCCGGTCTCATTTTCAGTTTGCCGGCTTACCTGGGATTTTCGCGCTTGATCTCATCTACCCTTGGCGACAGCCTGCTTCTGGAAATGACTGAAAAATACGGATCCTTTACCGTATGGTTGGAGTTGTTCTCTCGTGGCAAAATGGGTTTTCGCTTGCTTTTGTATCAACTGGGAGTTTTGGTACTGGTGTTTGCGCTTTTTTCTCTTTTTCTTTCGGGCGGCGTGTATGGTGTTTTTGTGTCTCGCGATTCACCACGGTTGTTTAATTTCCTGAGCCGTGCCTGGAAAAACTTGCCGGCTTTCTTTAAACTGTTTCTGACTTGCTGGCTGATCTGGATTCCGATGCTGGCCGTTTCCCTGCTGGGGTTTGTCTTGCTGGCCGGGTTTCTTCGTGAATCAGGCAACGAAACACTGTTTCGCTGGCTGTTTCTCACCTGGGGCGGGGTGACGCTGATCATGATCGGCTACACCATGGCCGTGTACGATCTTTCCCGTATCCGGCGACTGCAAGGAGTGAGGGGGACCTGGAAGTCTTTTCGTTCCGGCATGAACTTTGTCCACCGCCACGTTCTCGTGTTGATCACGCTCTTTTTTCTTTTCCTGGTCCCGCTGTTGTTGATCTTTTGCTTAACTTCGGCATTTTCAGATATCGCCGGACCTTTGCCGCATATTGTCACGTTTGCGGGATTTCAGGTGCTGATGTGGATGCGTTATTTTTTCAAAAGCGTTTTTATGCATGCGGAAACCCGGGTTGCAGGTGAGTATCCGATCCATCTTCCCCCTGAACTTGACGCCGAAAGGGAAACTGATACAATATGAGTTCGCGGTAATATCCAGCGAAGCAATCCAACAGCGAGGTGAACATGGCTGAATACACGTCTTCACAACTCATGCAAATGGAGCATGAATTTGGTGCCCACAACTATCATCCCCTGGAAGTAGTGATCGCCCGGGCGGAAGGGGTGTGGGTGTGGGATCCGGAGGGCAACAAGTACATGGACTGCCTGGCCGCGTATTCCGCGGTCAACCAGGGCCATCGCCATCCGCGCATCATCCAGGCATTGAAGGATCAGGCCGATCGACTGACCCTGACCAGCCGGGCATTTTATAATGACCGCTGGCCGCAGTTCGCCCGCAAGCTGGCGCAGACGGTGGGCAAAGAGATGGTACTGCCCATGAACACGGGTGCTGAGGCGGTAGAGACGGCCATAAAAGCGGCAAGACGCTGGGGTTACGAGAAAAAGGGTGTTTCCGCGGATCAGGCGGAGATCATCGTGATGTGTGAAAATTTTCATGGCCGCACCACAACCATTGTCAGTTTCTCCACTGATGAAGTGGCCCGTACAAATTACGGGCCCTATACCCCCGGATTCAAACTGGTTCCGTACAACGATGTCGAGGCGGTTCGCTCCGCCATTACCCCCAATACAGTCGCGGTTCTGGTTGAACCCATTCAAGGCGAAGCCGGCGTGATGGTTCCGGATGACGGTTATCTGCGCGGCCTGCGAGAGGTCTGTGATGACAGCAACAGCTTGTTGATCTGTGATGAAGTGCAGACCGGTTTCTGCCGTACCGGTAAGTTGTTTGCCTATGAGCATGAAGGAATCGTTCCCGATATCATCATCATGGGCAAGGCGTTGGGAGGCGGTGTGTATCCCGTCAGCGCCATTGCGGCCGACAAAGCCGTAATGGAGGTTTTTACTCCCGGTTCCCACGGCTCTACTTTCGGTGGAAATCCCCTGGCCTGCGCGGTTGCCGAGGCCTCAATCGATGTCCTGCTGGATGAAGACCTGGCAGGAAACGCCCAGCGTCTTGGTGAACACTTCCGCGAAAGCCTGCGGCGCATGAATTCACCCAAAGTGGATATCATCCGCGGCAAAGGCCTCTTGAATGCCGTGGTTATGAAACGCGAAGCCGGTAAGGCCCGAAAATACACCACGGCTTTAAAGGAATCCGGTGTGTTGGCCAAGGAAACCCACGATTGGATCATCCGCTTTGCACCACCGTTGACCGTGACGCAAGATGAGCTTGACTGGGCGCTTGAGCGCATTCGCGCCGTGCTTGCGTGATGATTCTATTCTGGACGGATCCGGCCGCTCCGGGCGGCTGGCCCCGGCTGGAGCGCAGTGTCAACCTCGGGGTTCATGCGGCTCCACGCCGTCACCTGGTGGTGGCCGCGCCTCGAAGTCGCAGGGTGGAAAAATATCTGGCCGCTCGTCGCGTACCCGCTGTTTGGCATGAACAGGTATTGCGGGATTTCCCGGAGGTGGTTCGCTTAACCATCGTGGATGTGGGACAGTACAATCAACCGTTTCTGCGCATGGTTGCCATGTGCGGGGAACGGGAAATCCCCGTGATTCCAATCCGTGATCCCGGCGATCCCGCTTTCGAGTGGAAAGAAGGCTGTCTGGGAGGATGGCCGCCTGGAGGGGATTCCCAATCACCGCCGGGACCGGCCTGGGCGATTCTCCATCCCCGCTTTCGCCACGTTAACCGTGCCAGGCGAACCTATTCGCGGCGGGTACGCAAAATTTTGCTGAACCTGGAAGACCGTTTGGGATACCGGGAACTGCGTGACCTGATTGATTGCCTGTGGCGCCTGGGATATCGCCTGCGCATCGGCCCGACTTTTCTTGTGCGGGACAACCTGAAACGGGCCCTATCCAGAAAATACCCGGGAATCCGCTGGGTCGGCGCCGTGGAATGTATGGCGCGCCCCCTTTTTGAAGCGGATGCCGCCATTGTCGCACCGGGGGCGGCGGCCCTTGAAGCCGCGGCCGCCGGTACGCCGGCATTCTACTTCAGCCGCAATGCCGGGGAGCGGGATATCGCCGTTCAACTGCAGGCTCTGGGTATGGGAATGGTTTTGACTTCTTTTAAAGAACCCCTGGAGTCACCCAATCGGGACACGTTGCGTCAGTGGGGAGAAAACGGCCGCAAACTCGTCGATGGGCGCGGTTTGTTTCGCACCCTGGAGTATCTTCGTGACCAGGGCCACCTTTCTCATGCATTGAATGGAGCCGCGTCATGATTCAGGTCGGACTGACCGGCGGCATTTGCACCGGCAAAACATTTGTATTGGAAATATTCAAGAAATTGGGGTGTTACACGCTACAAGCGGACGAATTGTCACAAAAGATTATCTTTGCGCCGGATTCGCCGGTGGCGAAAGCGATTGTGGATAATTTCGGCGCCGGGATCCTGAACAGGGCCACGGGAGAGATCGACCGTGAAGCATTCTCGCGGATACTGTTTGAGGACAAAGCAAAACGTGATTACATCAACAAGCTGGTCCACCCCCTGGTCCGGTCTGAGCGGGAGAAGTTGATCAAGGAAATCGGCAAGACCACGGTATACGACATTTTTGTCTATGAATCCGCCTTGATGGTGGAGTCGGGGATATGGCGTGATTTTGACGCTGTGGTTGTGGTGTTCGCCCACGCGGATGAGCAGATCCGGCGCTTGATGGAGCGAAATCAGTTGTTCCGTGAAGAAGCCGAATCGCGTATCCGCTCGCAGTTTCCCCTGAGTGAAAAACTCAAAGTGGCCCACTTTACCATTGATACCACCGGGTCTTTCGAAAAAGCGGAGGCCCAGACCCTGGAAACGTACCACTTCCTGCGCAAGCGTTTTAAGCTTGACTGAACTGTGGTACAATTGGGGGGGGATGGAAGGAGACCGGTTATGGACAGTGAGGCCCTGGTGAAATTGGGGTTGTCAGGGGATCCGGGGTCTGGGGAAATCCGCAAGGCTTACCTGGCGCGAACCACGCAACCCCGATTTCAGGATGTGATAGTCCAGGACCTGTCACTGAGTCAGGAATTTTCCCGTCTTCACGAGGCTTACATCACCCTGATGCGCGAATTGGCCCAAACCGGAGTTGAAGTGTCCGCGCCCTCCTCTACATCGGACACCGTGCAGTTGCTGTACAATCAAGGCGTTTACGCCATGATCCATCAGAATTTTTTGCGGGCGGGGGAAAAATTTCAGGAAGCCGACCGCATCCAGCCTCGCAATCCCCTGGTCCTGCTGCACCTGGGGATCCTGCTGCTCAAGCGGCACAGCTTCTATGCTGCGGAGAAGTACCTGCGGGACGCAGCTGAATTGCTTCCCGACAACCACGCTCCCTGGCTGTACCTGGCGGAAACCTATGAACAGGCCGGCAAACCCGGGGCGGCGCAAGCTGCTTTACGCAGGGCATTGGCGCTCAACCCTTCACTGTCGGGTATTGCCGCTCGCATCAAAACGCTTGACAAAAAGGGCAAATCCGGCAAAGACTCCAATGACCGGCGCTTATCCCTGCTGGAGCGGTTGCTGGGAAGGCGCCGCTGAGGCTGGATCCATCTTCTCTGGAGAACTGATGAAGGCGTTCCCATACGCCCACGCATGCTTTTTGGGTAATCTATAACAGTCGGGCCGGGTTATTGCTTTCCCTGAGACTTCCGGGTTAACACGATCTCGACCCGGTCGCGATCCTCGGGTAGGCGATCCAGGGAATCCACCAGGCCCTCGCAGACACCACAAAATATTCTGCTCACAAAGGGATTTAAGGCAATGTCTTTGCCGTTGACCTTGAGGTTGATTTCATAATCCATTGTATTCCTCCATGAATCTTGTCAGGCGGTCCATATCGTTCCAGCCGAATCGCGGCCGGGGGAAGTCATCTTGGCGGTCCGAGATTACGGCGGCCAGCCGCTCACCCGGCGCGCGGATCTCAGGCCTGTCTTCTGACAGTACTTCCAGAAAGGGCACGTCCGTGAATGCCCGGCCTTCCAGTAGTACCACGTCGTATGCCGTCCACTGGTTGCGCAGCAACCGTGCCGCTTCAGCCGCATCGGTACAACGCCGCACCTGCATCAACTCCGCTCCCGACAGCACGGCCGCGCTATTCGCACCGGCTTCCAGAAAGGTGCGGGAGTCTTTGGCTTCGGGTTCGAGCTGAGCGCTGTGTCCGGTGTGCTTTACTGCCAGTACCCGCAGACCCCGGGAACGGAACGCTTTTATGAGCTCAGTAATCAAGCGGGTTTTCCCCGCCCCGGACCATCCGGAAACGGCAAACACGATCATTGCAATCATGGTAATCTATCGCGCTTGCGCAGTCAACGCCCGGAGGAAATCGGCGGGATTCCTTGAAAAGCGGTAAGGCCGGGCCTATAATGGGAGATTCATCATCCAGGAGAAAAGTCATGAACGAAAGAGACCGCATCGACGCCGTGATTCGCCGGCACCCCGAAGTGTACGACAACCCTCCCAGGCAGGAAATGATCCGCCATTGCATCGATTACCGCGAGACCCTGGTCACGCGCAACGGCGCCCTGGCCCTGTGGACCCGTCCGGAATCCACCGGCCGCAGCCCCAAGGACACCTATATCGTGCGTGAACCGGGCACTTCAGCCGATATTGACTGGGACGCTCCCAACAACATCCCAATGGATCCCGGCACCCTGGACATGATCCTGGAGGACGCCCTGACCCTGCTGGCGGAAAAGCCACGCGTTTACGTGACCGACCGCGTGATCGGCGCGGACTCCGGTTATGCCCTGCCCGTGCATACCGTGGCCGACAACTCCGTGACTGCCCTGTTCACGGACAACATGTTCCGGCCCATCCCGCCGGACATCCATCGCAGCCGTCTCAACAACCGTCCCTTCACCCTGGTGGTGCTGCCCAACGACAAGCTGGACCCGGAACGCTACACCGGCCGGCTGCGTGAACTCTCAGACGGAGCAACCTCCAACATGGTGGTGGCAATGGATTTCTCTCGTGACCTGGGAGTGATCGTGGGCAGCGCCTACCTGGGAAGTGTCAAAAAATTGATGTTTACGGTGATGAACTACATGCTTCCCGGGATCGACGTGTTGCCCCTGCACACATCGGCCAACGAAGGCCCGGATGCGGAAATCGCCCTTTTCCTGGGCCTGAGCGGTACGGGCAAGACCACTCTGTCTGCGGACCCGGACCGCGCCCTGCTGGGTGATGACGAACACGGCTGGAGCGAACCGGGGATCTCGAATTTCGAGAACGGCTGCTATGCCAAGCTGATCAACCTGTCCGCGGAAAAAGAGCCGGAAATCCACCGCGCGGTCATGCACGACGCTCCCGCTCTTGAACACGGTGCCATACTGGAAAATGTCATGATGTATCCCGATGGAACAGTTGATCTCTATGATAACCGCCTGACGGAAAACTCCCGCGGCAGTTATCCCCTGACTTTTCTTTCCAACATCAAGACCTCTTCACAGGGAACCCACCCCTACCGCATCCTTTTTCTCACCGCGGACGCCAACGGGGTACTCCCCCCGGTGGCTCAACTTACTGAAGACCAGGCCATGTTGTGGTTCCTGATGGGTTATACCAGCAAGCTGGCGGGAACGGAAACCGGAATCAAGGAACCGGTTTCCACGTTTTCACGTTTTTTCGGCGCCCCCTTCATGCCCAGAAACCCAGATGTATACGCCGCCATGCTGGGCGAAAAACTCAAGGCCCATGGAACGCGGGTGTTTCTGGTCAACACCGGCTGGACCGGGGGGCCTTACGGCACGGGCAGTCGCATGGATATCACCGTTACCCGCCACATCATCCGCCAGGTGCTGGATGGCAACCTGGAGGGGTTGGAGTTCCGCGAAGATCCCCGTTTTCACATCCTGGTGCCCGTTACTTTCCCCGGTGTGGACCCCGCGGTACTGCATCCAGAGAATTCCTGGCGGGATCCCGAGGCGTTCAAACGCCGCGCGGACACCCTGGCAGCCGAATTCAGTGAACACTACGACAAGGCGTATGGTGAAAAACCGATCGCGGCGTCGATCCGCGCCTGTTGCCCCGGGAAATAAGGCATTGTGGGGGAGGTATCCCTCAGCGCGGACCGCGGCGACTGAAATCCGAGCGCGAATAGGCGTTGAGATATCCCGGAAAGTAATCCCTATCCGGAAAAGTGCTCCAGGTGTCATATCCCAGCCAGGCGATCATGGAAGCGTTGTCCGTGCAGTACTGTGGCTGGGGCAGGAAAAGGGGAATCTCTCTTTTGTGGAAGGCATTTTCCAGGCGGTTGCGCAACAGGGAGTTGCGGCTCACGCCACCGGAAACCACGATCCCGGCGGCCGGGTGTTGATCCGCCGCCTGCAGCAGTGATTCGACCAGGTAGTCCACCATCGATGACAGCAGGGAAGAGGTCAGGCCCGCCAGTTGCGGGTGGTCGGCGCGGATGCCGTGGCGCCGGACCAGGCGCAGGGCCGCGGCCTTGTACCCGGAAAAAGAGTAGTCGGCTGAACCATCACTCATACGGGGATGGGAAAACTCGAATTCCCGGTCGCGGCCGGGGTCGTACATGCGGTCCAGGAGCGGGCCGCCGGGATACCCCAGCCCCAGGTGGCGCGCCACCTTGTCCATCACTTCGCCCGCGGCATCGTCGCGGGTGCGGGCCAGCACCTCCAGGTCAAAACGCGATTCCAGGCGGAACAGGGTGGTGTGTCCCCCGGACACCACCAGGGCCAGGAGAGGGAATTCGATTTGCGGGTGAGTGATAAACGCGGCCTCGATGTGGGCGGCTATGTGGTCCACGCCCACCAGGGGGATGCCGGTCCGGTATGACAGGCCCTTGGCAAAAGAGAGGGCGATGAGCAACGAGCCGATCAGGCCGGGTCCCGTGGTCACGCTCAACAGCTCCACCTGTTGAAGGCCGATACCGGACTCTTCCAGTACCGCGGTGGTCAGCAGGTCGATGCTCTCGTAGTGGGTGCGCGAGGCGATTTCAGGCACCACACCGCCGAAGCGGGCATGCAGGTCCACCTGCGATTTGATCTTTTCACATACCACGCGGTCGTTGCCGTCGCCCCGCTCCACCAGGGCTACGGCGGTTTCATCGCACGAGGATTCAAAGCCCAGCACCAGCATGGGCCCATTCTACCCGACAAGGCCCGGCGAGGCAATCAGGAAACATGGCGAGAGGCGATCGGCAAGTGGCGATTGGCAGGGGAAACGAGGAGAGAGGAGGAAGGGGAAAGGACAATGACACTGGAATAAGGAATGTTGTCCATGTGGTTTCAATTCAGTAGAATGAGATCATGAAAAAGTGGTTGCGGGAGCGGGTCGAGGGGATTGACCGGGTTACCAAGATCCGGGCCGAGGCCTCGACGAGGGCGTTCTATCGCCTGGAATTCAAAAACGAAACCCGGGTGGCCATGGTGTATCCGGGCCCGGAACCGGATGCAATCGAACGCATCCAACATTTCACACACTTGTACCTAAACCACGGCATCCCGGTGCCGCGAATTTACGCGGTGCTGGAAGATCGCGCCCTGCTGCAACAAGACCTGGGCGACCAGCGGTTGCAGACCGTGTTTACCCGGGGGCGGATGGCGGAGCGGCGATACCGGCTCTCGCGCGTGGCGGACATACTGGAAAAGCTGGCGCGGATTCCCCCGGAGGTCACGCTCGCCACTCTGGATCCCGACCGCATGCACTGGGAAATGGATTTTTTTATCCAGCATTTTGCTTCCCGCCTGATGGGCCTGGCCGACAGCCGCCGCCTGCAGGCGCGGCTGGTGGGCCTGGTGGAAACCATCGACTTTGCGCCGGGGTTCGCCCACCGGGATTTTCATTGCCGCAACATGATGGTACACGACGGACGCATCGTGCTGGTCGATTTCCAGGATTCCCTGCGCGCCCCCCGCGCCTATGATGCGGTATCTTTTGCCTGGGACGCTTACATGAACCTGGGCAAACTAAGAAAGCTCTTCTTGACGGACCTGGAAAAGCGGGGCCTGTTACCCGGCATGGACCAGGTGTACCTGACCGCCCTGCAGCGCAATTTGAAGGCACTGGGCACCTTCGGCTTCCAGGTCCATTCCCGCGGCAATAAAAGCTATAACCGCTACGTGGCGCGCACATTGCGTCACGTGGCAACCAATCCCCTGGCCAGGGATATGCTGGAAGACAGCCTGCCGAAGTTGACTGGTTGAGATGTTTAAGGCGAATGGCCAGGGGCATGAACCTAAGTCGAAAGTCTAAAGTTGAAAGTCGAAAGAAAAAAACCGAGGCGACCAGCCGGTCGCCCCTACGCCTGCCCTCCTGTCACCTGATACCTGTCACCTTCTTTTCAACTTTCTTGATCCCCCCCCGGCATCGCTTTCCAGATGCGGATCAACAATACCAGGCCGATGACGGCAAAGGGCAGGAGAAACCAGGGCCAGGCCGTCCAGTTGCGGCTGGTGATCCAGCCCAGGGAAAAGGACTGCACCGCGGTGCCCAGGTAGACAAACCCGTCGATGATCCCCACCGCGGTGGCCGCTCCCCTACGGCCGCCGAAATCCATGGTGGCGGTGCCGGACAACAGGCCGTGGGTGCCGATCACGCACACGGAAACGCAAAACACCAGTGCACCCAGCATCCAGCCCCCGGAGAGAGAGAAGGCCATGGCCACGATGAACAGCGTCATGGATGCGTATAGGAAACCCGCGGCCGGCGCGCGGCGGGATTGGAACACCTTGTCGCTCAGGATGCCCGCCAGGTTGCCGCCGATGATGCCGGCGATCATGAGCAGCAGTCCCCAGTTGTGAAGCATGAAATCCCACCCTTTCCCCACCAGCCCGGCGGCGACTTTTTCATTGGCCAGAATGGGGAACCAGTGCATCACGCCGTTGCGCAGCACCCCGGTGCAAAATTCGATACCCGCCACGGTAAGGATAACCGGGTGGGTAAGGATGCGGCGCAAAAGCCGGCGAGTGGGGATGCGGATGTTCAGGTCTTCTCCCGATGACTCGTCTCCGGTGTCGAAATCCGCGAACCCGGCCCGGGAAGGTTGATCGCGCAGCAGGAACGTCTCTACCGCGAAAAGCAGGAAAAGCAGAACGGCGGGAGAGAAAAAGACCCACCAGGTGGCGTCGCCCCCGGCGTGGCCCTGGCCCGACACCAGGGGGGATTCCAGGATGCGCTGGGATACGTCGAAGGCGAGAAAGATTCCCGAAGAGATCATGATGCCGAAAATCCCGGAAAAGGTTCCCCTTTCCTTTACGTGGAACCAGTGGGCGTTCACCTTGACGATGGATACTGCGCCGTAGCTTTGAAAGTACATGTTCAGCGCGTAGAGCAGGGAAAAGACAAGTCGCAACGGGGCTCCGGAAGGGTCCTCCATGCCCATGACCCGCCACAGGTAGAAACCCATGGCCAGGTTGGCGCCCCCGGCGCCGAAAGCGGCGATGAGAATGCCGCGCTTGCCGCCGATGCGGTCCACGAGCGGGCCGTTGATCAGAAACGATACGGCGTAGACCGCGGCGCCGATACCAAAAATCCAACCGAAGTCCACTTTGGTCATCAAAGTGCCCAAAGCGTTCTTGGAAACCGTGAGGTTGTAGCGTCCCATGTAGAGGAGGGCGTAAGTCAGTCCCATGGGAAACCAGTTCCAGAAGCGGCGGGTGCGGAATCCCCTGGCGTGGATCATGTCAGCGCTCCGCAGCCAGTTGGTGAATCCGCTTCATTACTTCTTCCAGGTGGGGGGCGATCTTGGCGGGATCGTCGGTTTTTTCCGGCATGTTGCGGAACACGCCGAAGGATACCCGTTGTTCTTTGCATTGGAGGAAGCCGCTGTCACCGCTGCCGGCGAAAGCGGTCCAGTCCGACTCTTTGTAGAGTTTTTGCAGTTTGAGGTCTTCCAGGCCGTGTTCGAGAATGGAATCGGGTCGATCCGGATTGTAGCGGCGCCGGTTCTTGCGCAGCGATTCTTCCCAGGTAACATCAATGTAGAGCGTAACCGCGCGTTCCAGAACGGTTTCAGACAAGTGAGAATAGGCCTCGCGAAATCCGCCGTGTTCACTTCCCCGGGCGAACTCGATAAAAACGGTGCCGCCGCGCTCATGAAACCCTGGATCGTCCCGGATCAATCGTTCATACCGCAGACACAGTTTGCGGATCAGAAAGTTCCAATACCATGGTTCGCGGAAAGTGTGACCGGCATGGCGCCGGCCCCGGTACTCAAAGGTCCGTTCCGTGAGGAGCCTGGGGTGACCCATGGCCTCCATCAGGTCGTCGTCTTCGAACTGTTCCCAGAGGATGGGGAAATCGTCCAATTCGCGGAATTCTCCGATATGAAAACGTCGCATGCGTTCCGCCGGCGGCACTGAACGCAGAAAATCGATGATTTCCGACTTTCCCGCTGCCGGGCGTCCGTTAAGGATAACGATATCAAATGTGTGATCCTGAGCCACGATTGCCTCCTGACGGCATATTATACCCGGGCTTTGGTTTGAAGGGAACCAAAGACGGTGATCTTCGTATGATTACACATGAGCGAAACCATCATCCAGCTAGAGGGGATCCATTTCTGTTACAACGGTTTCCGGGCCATTGACGACGTGAGCCTGGCAATCAATTCGGGCGTATACGGTTTACTGGGGCCCAATGGCGCCGGCAAAACCACGCTGATGAAAATCATTCTGGGCCACTTGCAGCCGGCGCGGGGAAAAGGTCGCATCCTGGGGACCGACATGGACACCGGGCTGACCGAAGTACGCCGTCGCATCGGCTATATGCCGGAGAGTCACTGCCTGATTCCCGGTATGGACGCGGTTACGTTGACCAGCTATATGGGAGAACTCTCCGGTATGCCCAGGCAGGAGGCCATCAAGCGAGCCCACGAAGTGCTCTATTATGTGGGCCTTGAGGAGTCACGGTACCGCTTGGCCGACACCTACTCTTCGGGAATGAAGCAACGCCTCAAACTCGCCCTGGCCCTGGTTCACGATCCGGAACTGATGATTCTGGATGAACCCACGTCGGGCATGGACCCAGGAGGAAGAGAGGAGATGCTGCAGTTGATCGTGGATATCGTGGCCAAGGGGCGTATGAACATGATCATCTCTTCCCACATCCTGGCGGATATCGAAAAAACCTGCGCCCGCGTCTTGATCATGAATCACGGTCGCATTGTCTCCGAGCAGCAAACCCTGGATTTCGCCGGCCGGGAGACCAGCACCTTTGAGGTTGGTATCCAGGGTGAGTCCCGCCTCTTTCTGGAACGCCTACCCGGTATCCAGGCGGAAACGGATCGCCGCGGTTTGCTTCGGCTTCATTTGCCTCCGGATTTCCCCCCCATGAACCTGTTTCGCTGTGCCCTGGACGCCGGTGTTCAGATCCGGCACTTCCGGCCCAGCCGACTGACCCTGGAGGATGCCTTTGTGACCGCAATAGGAGAATCCCATGCCCGTTAAAGAAAGAGGCTATCACGGTTGGGAGGGGTCATTGGCACCGCGGCGATTCCCCTGGTTCCCCATCAGCGTTCATGGAATCCGCCAGGTCAAAGAGAAAAAACGCGCCAAGTTGCTTTTCTTTTTTTCCGCCTTTCCCTTTTTGTTTTTCCTGATCGCCGTGTACGTCGCCAGCAAGCCGGAATTGCGTTTTCTGGATGAGATCACCCGCTTTATCAATGACGACTCCCGCTTTTTCGACCTCTTTTTCACTCGCAGCGGATTGATGTTCGTGCTGTTTCTGCTCAGCGTTTATGCCGGGTCGGACCTGATTTCGGCTGACTTGAAATTCAACTCCATCCAGCTCTACCTGTCCCGGCCCCTCAAACGGCTCGATTACCTGGTGGGCAAACTGGCGGTTGTAATGTTCTACCTGCTGATGTTCTCACTGGTTCCGGCATTGCTGCTGGTTGTGGCCAAGTTGCTGTTCAGCGGCACGTGGAGCATCGGTCTTTCCACGCTTGGGGCTATCCTGGTGTACCCGTTCCTGGCTTCCCTGGCCCTGGCATCCCTCGTGTTGTTGTTTTCCTCATTCAGTCCGAATACCCGGCTTGTGATTGTGGGATACGTGGGCTTTTTCTTTTTTGCCAATATGCTGGCGGGAATTCTGTCCGGAGTGGTGTTCAAACACTCGGCCCTGGGCTTGTTGTCACCGGAACGTACCATGCGCCACTTGTCCGCATTGCTCTTTGGTACAAAACCCGCGATGGCTGTGCCGTTGTGGGTGGCGCCTTTACTGGTTGTCATGGTCAGCCTGTTGGCCCTGACATGGACGCTATTGCGTATCCGCAGGGTGGAGGTCTGACATGGCACCCGTAATAGAGGCGGAAACCCTGTCGAAGTGGTATGGAAATATTCTCGGGGTTTCCGACATCAGCCTGCGCCTGATGCCGGGAGTCCATGGCCTGTTGGGTCCCAATGGAGCGGGGAAAACCACGTTTCTGCGTTTGGCAACCGGACAGCTGAAACCCAACCGCGGTCGTATCCGCATTTTCGGCGAGCCGGTATTCAACAACCCCGGATTGTTTCAGCGCGTGGGTTTCTGTCCCGAAAACGACGCTTATTATCGTGGTGTGAGTGGCGGGGATTACCTCGCCTTCCTGGCCCGCTTGCATGGAGCCTCAATGGAAAAGGCACGGGACCAGGCCCGGGAGGCGCTGCATCAGGTCGGGCTGGAAGAGGTGGCCGATAAAGCCGTTTCCGCATACAGCCTGGGCATGCGCCAGCGCCTGAAAGTGAGTGCGGCCGTTCTCCACGATCCGCAACTGGTGATCCTGGACGAACCCCTGAAGGGAGTGGACCCGTTGTGGCGGGCGCGTATCACGGACCTAATCCGTGATTTTGCGTCCCGGGGCCGCACGGTCATTGTTTCTTCTCATGTTCTGCCCGAGATCGAGGCCATGACCAACAACATCGTGTTGATTCACCAGGGCGAAATTCTGGCCGAGGGGGATATCCAGGAGATCCGCGGGCTGTTGGATTCGCACCCCCACATGATCTCCGTGCGGACCCCTCAATTCCGACTTATCGCGGAATGGTTTGTAGAAGATCACCACGTGCTCACGATCCGTTTTGACAACGCCCGGCAGAAGGTGGTGTTCAAGACCGATAACCGTGACCATTTCTTTGGGCGCTTGAACCGGTTTGTGGTTGAAAACAACCTGGAAATAGAGGAAATCACCTCGCCTGACGATAACCTTCAGGCGGTATTCAACTACCTGGTAGGGAGAAAGTAATGGCTGCCCTGTATTCAACCGCAGTGGTGTTTGGGTTCTTTTTCCGCCTCAGCCTGCACAACCGCCGCACCTGGCTGCTCCTGGGCGCGGCTTTTATTCCGGTACTGGTGTTGCTGGTGGCTCGAGCAGTCACCATGGGCGGTACGGGAACAGCAATCGGTCCTGTCCTTTTCAACCAGATGGCGGTCCCTTTTCTGTTCACTCTGTATATCCCCCTGATGGGATTGCTTGGCGGCAGTTCCTGCGTCGGCGACGAGATCGATCAGCAAACCCTGGTTTTCCTGACCACCCGTCCAGTGAAAAAAAGCGCCGTTTTGATCGGGAAAGCGGGGGTGCAGACAGTGATTTCCCTGGTCATCGTTTTCCCCGCTTTGGCGATCAGTTTCGCTCTGGGTTTCGGCATGTATCTGCTGAGCAGTGAAGGGCTTGCGCGTTTGGGCGGTTACCTGCTTGCGGGAATCTTGGCTACTCTTGCCTATACCGGCCTTTTTGTCATGCTGGGAACGCTGCTGAAGAAGCCGGTGATCGCGGGAATTATCTACATTTTCGGTTGGGAGTATGTGGTTCAGTTCATTCCCGGCTCCACCCAGCATCTGACCATCAGCCATTACGTAAAATCCCTGTTGCCCTACAAGGCGGGTGGGGAGGGGTTTCTCATGTTTCAGTTGGAACCTTCCCCGGATCTGCAAGCCGTTATCGTGCTGTTGCTTCTATCGGCTGTTTTTCTGGTTCTTGCCGCCCGGGTATTCAGCCGCAGGGAGTACGTGCTGTCGGAACCGAGGATATGAATAAAGTTGAAAAGAAGGTGACAGGTATCAGGTAACAGGAGACAGGAAATTCGCCACTCGCCATTAAAACAACTTGGGGGCGTCTGTTTTTCATCACAGAACCCGAAAATTTCTTCATCACAAACGCCGAAGTCGTTCTCATCACAAGCACTCGTGAGTTGCCATCACAAGAATGATGCCGGAGTAATTAAACAAAAGAAGGTGACAGGTATCACTCGAGCGTAGCGAAAAATTTTTCGCCCTATTTTTCCACCCTCGACTCTCTCAACTTCTTTTTTCTAGAAAGACTCTCCAATACGGAAATAGATGGTTGGGTTGTCGGGCAGGGAATGATTTGCCGCCATTCCCAGGCCGATTTCCACGGATCCTCCCAGGTACAGGAGCATTCCCAGTTCCACGCCCCAGGTGACCGTCGGGCTGAAGTGCAGGCGTTGGGTCCACATGTTGCCGATATCGCAGAAAAGCGCCATGTACAATCGCTCGAAACTGGGGCCCACGGGCAGTGCCCGTTCAATCTTGAGCAATTGCAGCCGTGTCTCAAGGTTAAACTGCCATCCCCCGAATCCAGAGGAATAACCCGCGGGGAAACCCCTCATCAGGGAAAACAAACGCCCTTCCACCAATCCGGCCCGGCCCGGTGTCCCGGCCCCTCCCATGTAGAATACACGGGGCGCTTCGCCCCAGGAGTGGGCCACGGCCAGTCGCATCGCCAGCACATTGGGATGGCGCAGGGTGATGTAGCGCCTCCAGTCCAGCGCCAGCGATCGCACCGCGGACGATCCATTCAGTGTGAGGTCCCACGATGTCATCAAGACAAACCGTCCACCATCCGTGCGTGTAAACGCATCGTAATAACGCTGGTCTGAGTCGCAGATCAGAGTCAGTGAAAAACCATTGAGTTTCACGGTTTCAGCCGGATCATGTAGGAAACTGCGGTCTTGAATGCGGTTGACGTGGATCCCCACGGCCAGGTCCCAGCGGTATTGGCGCCGCACCTTCAGCGGGAATTGGGCCTCCAGGTTCAGAAAGGCATTGGTCTGGATGAAATCACCGCGGATCCGGTTCTCCAACACCTGGTGTTCACGTCGCCAGGTCAGGGTGATGCGGGGAAAGAAATCCCCCAGCATCAGGCGCAGGTCCGTGTTCCAGCGTTGGGTTCTCAGGCCGTAAAGCGCCCGCGCCATGTAGTCATAATGTCCGGGTAGATCCCGGCCGCTGATTCGGGCACCGATCTGGAGCTCTTTTTCCACGTAACTTGCGTCCGGAGACACAAATCGGGGGGCCAAATCCCGCCATTTGTTGTAGGGACGGCCAGGGGTGGCCGATTCCGGCCGGGGCCGGGGTTGCGCGGAAAGCCAATCGGCCGGGATGTCCGTCCACTCGGATTCGTTAATGGAAACCACGGCCAGGTCTTCTCCCCCTGCGTTTAAAAAAATCGTCAGCAGGCTGTCGTTGTTGGCGACGGCCAGGTAACGGATCTCGGGAGAGTGCAGTCCCTTCATTGTGCGTACGTTTCGGCGGGAAAGGTTGGCGATGGCGATGGTGCTTTTTTTCTGGCTTGAAAGCACGAAGGCCAGGCGGTTGTTGTCCAGCCAGCGGGGAACGCTGCAACGCTTCTCCGGTACGTGGATAATAAACTCCAATTCTCCGGCCGGAGTGAACAGGGCGATGCTCCAATTCCTTTCGCGCTGTTTCAGGGCCACGGCCACTTTATTCCCGTCCGGTGAAATCCGCGGGTGCGCCAGGCCGACGTAGTTGGCGGAAAGCATGACGGGTTCAGACAGGGGGGCGTCCAAGCGCGCCAGGCGGAAACGGTCGCGATCCCGGGAGACGCAGATGAGGCCTGAACCAATGGGAAAGGGATGGGGATGAAAAAGGCTCTTTCCCCGGCTCCAGCGGCGGCATTCACCGCTGTCCGGCGAACAGCTGTAGATGTCTGAGATCCAACGAAATGAACGAAACACTTCCGGGGCGGAAAAAACCAACTCCCGGCTTTGGTTATCGTAAGCCAGGCTGGAGATCCCCCAGCGTCGCAGCAACCAGCCCGGTCTGCCGCTTCGTCGGTTTAGGATGCGGATACCGGGCCGGGAACGGTAGTTGTCGGATACCCACACCAGTCTATTGTCGTCCAGGACCTCCGGGTGCTGTTTGATCCAGCCGTCGCGGGTCAGCAGCCGCAGCGGGACATCACTGTTTTCGCCTTGGCCGGCCGCCAGACCGAATTGCCGCCACAATTTCCTCAGGCGCAGGTGGTACATATGCTTGAAACGCAGGGATATGCCCAGTGAAAGGGGAACGCGGCTGAGGTGGGTCACCAAATTCTGCAGCGACTCCTGACCGTAACGATGCGCCAGGAAACGGAGAAACTCCGCTCCGTACATGAGCTTGGTGACCGGCCCCGGCCAGCGGGATGGGGATCCCCTGAGGGAAAGAAAGTGTTGAAAATCTCCTTCTGCTGCGATGTGTTGAAACATCTGCCGGTAATCCGGGGTGTTCAGGCGTCCGGAAGGGCAGATCAGGGATTCACTGAAAACGGCGAGGCCCTGGTGCAGCCATGAGGGGTACTGCATCATGGGGAAGGTGAACGGCAGGGGGCCGATCACTCGCCTGAGCTGCCTGAAAAAACCCGAAGACATATGCAGGAGCAGGAGCCGTGTGAGCTCGTGTGCCAGTACTTTATCCAGCCAGGGCTCCCTGCCTCCGCTGAGGCGGGAATCCGGGGAAGGCGGCGCCATATCGATGCGGATGGCTGGAAAGGGGAAGAGGGTGATGGAGCCTCCAGCCACATCGGAATCAGGCGCCAATAACAGGCGGACCTTAGACTCGATGGTTACATTCCACAATTCGACAAGCAGGTTGTATTGCCGCAGCGCGGTCTGCGCGATTTCATTGGCCTGATTTTCATATCCTTTAGGAAACACCACGACGAAGCGCGGGTTTTGAATTTCTTTCCACTCGATTGAGGGAGCCAGGCGATCCTGCGCGAATGCGGCAAAAGAAAAGAAAATCAGTAAGCTGAATAAGATGAGTTTCTTGACTTGAAATCGGTGGAACCCGCTTTTGAATTCAGCGTCATCTGTGGACTTCACGGCAGGCGCTTGGAATCAGTCTTCCAATGCCTCCAGGTAATGTTCGGCATCCAGGGCGGCCATGCAACCACTTCCCGCCGCGGTGATGGCCTGGCGGTAGTGGGGATCCTGCACATCTCCACATGCAAACACGCCGGGAATACTGGTGCGTGTCTGGTTCTTTTTTTCCGCGGCTGTAATGATATACCCTTGGGGATCCAGCTCCAGTTGGCCTTCGAACAAGCCGGTATTGGGTGTGTGACCGATGGCCGCAAACACACCGTCCAGCGGCATTTCCCGGCTCTCGCCGCTGCGCTTGTTGAGCAGCCGGATTCCAGAGACCCTGTCTTCTCCGAGAATCTCTTCCACCACTGAATCCATGATGAAGTGGATCTTGTCGTTGCGCCGGGCTCGTTCCACCATGTAGTGAGATGCCCGCAACTCATTTCTGCGGTGAATAATATGAACTTCGCTGGCGAAGCGGGTCAGGAACAAGGCTTCTTCCATGGCGCTGTCGCCGCCGCCCACTACGGCCACTTTGCGGTCTTTGAAAAAGAAGCCGTCGCAGGTGGCACAAGCGCTGACCCCGCGTCCCATGAGGCGCTTTTCACTATCCAATCCCAACAAATTGGCTCTTGCCCCGGTTGAGATAATCAGCACCGGAGAACGGAATTCCTCTTCTTCTATCCAAATCCGCTGGTCTCCCGCGGACAGTTCCACCCTGGTTACATCAATTGTGCGCAATTCGGCGCCAAAGCGTTCGGCCTGGGCCCGTGAATTGGCCACCAGGTCGGGCCCGGTGATGCCTTCCGTGAATCCCGGAAAGTTCTCTACTTCAGTGGTGATCATGAGTTGGCCACCCGCCTGGTAACCTTCAAAGACAAGCGGTTTTAATCCCGCGCGGGCCGTGTAGATGGCGGCCGTAAGGCCGGCAGGTCCGGAACCGACAATAATGACTTGACGCTTTTCCATGGTGGTTTCTCCAGCCAAAATGTTGGCACGGGGCTTAACGGTAACCCGGCTCGATTCTAGGAAAACCTCCGGGAAAAGTCAACCGCACGCGGAACCGGAAGCAACTGTTTCATGCCACCTTTCTATCAACTGGCTCTTGTGATGAGAAATTACGAGCCTTTGCGATAAGGCGCAAAGCGCCCTGGTGATGAGGGAACGCTGGGCCTGTGATGAAAAAACAGAAAGCTCTATAGAAGGTAGGAGAACTCAGGAGTATCTGTAGAAGGATCTCCTGGGCGCAACAGTAGGGGTTTTAGGGAGAACTTGTAGAACGCAGAAAGTAGAAAAATACATTCTTCGTTATTCCTTAAATCGGGAATCCTTGTCTCCTGCCACCTGATACCAGTCACCTTCTTTTCAACTCTCCAACTCTATTGATTAAATCATGGCCCCGATCGGATAAGACCAGCCCAGTATTGAGTCTATGAATTCTTTTTCCGCTTCGTAAAAAGGAACCCACACCAGCCGGGTCGAGTGAATGGTGATGCCTGTCACTCGTCGTCGCCGTGCCGCTTCTTTTTTGACGGCGTAAATTTCGGGGTAGATCGCGGTATGGGCTTCGCCCCGGTCAGCGGGGAAGAACGCGAGTTTCCGGCAACGCTCTGTGCTGGGGACCACATTGCGATTGGTGTAATACAAACCGATATCACCGAAATAGCTGATGTTCTTGATAAAAAAGGCCGGAACCCAGAAACGGCCGTCGATTTCATCCGGGTTTTGTTTTTTTTCCGCAAGCGCCTGGTATCGGGCACGGAAAAGCCAGAAAGCAAAGTATCGTGGGGTCTCCAAGCGTTGAATCACTGGCGCCGCACATTCGAAATCGAATTCTTGTTCACGTCCACGACTCAGGTCAACACCGATGCGACAGCTTCGGCAGAAAAAGATCCAACTGTTGTTATCTCCTTCCAGATCCGCCCGGCAACGGGGACATTTCAGGCTCAAGAGTTTCATGGTTCCTTGCTTTCCCCGGATTCTCCCGTCAGGGAATTGACAAAGCGGCGGCTGAACTTCAGCAAGGCGCCTTCCCGGTAGCTGATGGTTCGCGTGGATGTAAAATTTCCCGAGATACTGATCTCCTCGCGGAAAGCGAACAGGCGCCACAGATAGGGGAACAATACGGCCCAGGTCAGGGCCGCACCGGCCACCAGGATCCCGGCTGTCAGCAGGAAAAAAATACCCGAGCGAATGCGGCCGACCATTTCGACGGCAACCCGGATCGTTCGGCCCAGCAGCAAGGCCAGGGAAAATGAGCCCAGCAGTGACAGTGATAGTTTGCGGCGGTGGTTGCGCAGACCGTTGACAAGTATCATGGTCCCGTCCACAGCGGAGCAATAGCTGTGAAACATGATGCCCCGGTAACTGTATACGATCTCCCACACGGGCAGATAAACCAGGCGCAGATGGTTTTCAATCGTATCCCGGAGGTCCGGCATCGCATTTGTGGATTTAATGATTGGGGTGGGCGTTGCGGGCAACACCACGCCCCGGCGGCGCATTTCCAGGGGACGAAATGGTACTTGGCGGGCTTTGAGCATGGCGGCCTCCACGATGCTGCGATCCAATACGTCCAGAAACAGGGCGGACAAATCATTGGCCGGTTCAAGGTACTCAAAAGAAACCATCGAGAAAGCGTCTTGGCCGGTGGGTTCCAACGCGGCGGCAGCCCAACCCGCCTTGATGCCCCGCACTTCGCTGAAGGGAATATAAAAAAGGGTGGCCCGCTCAAAAAAAGTGCCCTTGCGGAAACCCGGTTCAATACGGGGATCCCGTAACGCGGTCAGCACCGCTATCCGGGCCTGGTCGGCAGTCAGCTCACTGGCCAGCACAACCGCGGGAGGCTGGTCATGGTCGAGGAAATATGGGTTGCGGCAGTATGCACAGCGGCAGATGCGTTGACCGTCAACAACCGGAAGCGGCCCGCCGCAATGGCTGCAGTTGATTAAAGAGACAGTCATCGGTAGAGTCGGTTCTCAATCCACGGCAGGCTGATCTGGTTGGCCAGCAGAAAGAGAAGCGCGTTCAGGGAAAGCAGCACCCAGGGGGTGTCCACGACAATATCGAACGCCAGGACCACCAGAAAAATACCCGCGAACAAGCGAAACAAACGGGACGCACGCGGGTTCGGTTCCCGGGGGATGGAAGGGCCGTAGACGCTGCCGGAAACCGCGTTGCACAGAAAATAATATTCTTTTTTTCTGTGGGTTACGGGGATTCGATAAAAGGGAATGTAGAGCAGGCGTCGTTCGGCACTTTCCCCGGGCTGGGTATCCACCGCCAGAATAACACTTCCCGGCGGCTGTTGATCAGGAAGAAAAACCTGCCGGGTTGCGGCGGGTTTGTTGAGGGAAATCTCCGGGAACGTGGCGCATGCCCGTTGCAATTGCGAGTTGCTGTTCACTTCCCAGAAAGGAATGTACAGGCATTCCGCTTGGCCCAGCGCAATGCCTCTGTCAAGTGTCAGTTCCGCCAGGTGCCGGCGCACATGCAGTGGGGATTCCTTTTCCGGGATCGTGGGATGATAAGTGGCCACCGGCATTAAGGTGTCCAGGTCCAGGAACAGTGAACTGCCGCAATGGGTACAGGCGATAAAGCAATCCAGCTGGCGTGGACTTAAAGGGGCTCCACATTGGGGGCAACTGAACGTGGATGCACCGGGCGGGGTTTCCCGTGTCATGGACCCGGAGTAGTGCGCCTGTACCTCGATTCAATCATTTTTGGATTCCTCGTTGAGGTCCGATTCAGCTCCACGTTTTTTTCGCTCCCGGATCCGTTGCAGGAGCCGGTCCAATGTATCCAGCAGCAACAAGACATCATTGCGTTCAGGAACGGGACCGGGCAACTGCGCGATCCGGTCCATGAAAGCACTCAGGCATTCCAGGTATTCACAGTCTTCGCGGTGCCATTCAGCCAGAAGACCGGGGGCAACCACGGTAGTGCCGTCCAGGGTTTCCGGGGGGGGCTCCAGTGCTTCCTGAAGTTGTTGCAGTGTGGAAAGCATGTGTTCGAAGTCGGACAGGAGGTCCAGGCGTTTTTCCTTGGCGGCGGAACTCACGAGTTGTTTTACCCGGGAAATGACGTCGGCTGCAAGTTGATCCAGGTAACGGCGGAAGCGTTCATCTTCCCGCAAACGCTTTTCCGGGTATTCATAGCCTTGAAAGCCGTTGATGTGTTGCTGAATCCGCTCCAGCCAGGGGGTTTGTGTACGGGTTTGCTGTGATTCGTTCAAACTTCCACTCCGGCGCTATTATAGGAGAGGCGGAATGGAAATGCAATCGTCTCCTAAGTTGATCCCCCGCGGACAGGCATGCTATATTCGCCGATGGAGGCAGGATGCTGATCACCCGACCCACCCTGATGGTAAATCCCCAGGTGGCCCGCCGCAACATCCGGGCCATGATGGAAAAATTCAGTCGCCTGAAAGTCCGTTTGCGGCCCCATTTCAAGACCCATCAATCCCTGGAGGTGGGGAGGTGGTTCAAAAAAGAGGGAGTCCGGGCCATTACCGTTTCTTCCGTTGAGATGGCGGCCCGTTTTATCGCGGATGGTTGGCGTGATGTGTTGATCGCTCTGCCCATGAATCCAAATGAGATACCGGTGATCAATACCTGGCCGGATGACCTTGTGCTTCATTTGCTGGTGGATCATGTCGCCGCGGTTGACCGTGCTGCCGGTCTGTTGAAACGCCCGGTGGAAATGTGGCTGAAGATCGACACCGGGGCCCGTCGCTGCGGGCTGGTTCCAGGGGAAAGCAAGGCAGTCATGGACCTAATCCGTCGCATCGAACGTCAACCCCGTATGCGCCTGCGCGGTTTGCTCACCCATGCCGGCCATACCTATGCGGCCGGCAAACCCTCGGGCATCCGCCGATGTCACCGGGACAGCCTGGCCCAAATGGTTGCCGTGAAAAAATGGATCCGTGATGCCGGCGGGCCGGAACTAGAGATATCTATCGGGGATACTCCCGCGTGCAGCGTATGCAATGGGTTTCTTGGAGTCAGCGAGGTGCGTTGTGGAAATTTCGTGTTTTACGATATTATGCAATACCGCTTGGGAAGTTGCCGCTTACGGGATGTCGCGGTACGCCTGATCTGTCCGGTAATCGGCAGTTATCCGCAACGGGGCGAAGTGGTGGTTCACGGCGGAAAGGTGCATCTTTCCGCGGAGAACATCAGCGGTGATGACGGCAAACCGTTTTATGGGCTGGTGGCTGCCTGCCATGCGGACGATCCCTGGCCGGCACCGTTTCCCCGGGCCAGTGTGCGCTCGCTGAGTCAGGAACATGGAGTCGTGTACCTGGGGGGCAAACGCGCCGCCCGTTTTCTACCCGGAGACCTTCTGGCGGTTGTGCCGGTTCATTCCTGCCTGACGGCGGACCTGTCCACACATATGATCGACCCGCGGGGGAGACTTGTCGAATCCACCCTTCCCGGCGGATCCGATTGTCACTGTGTTTCGCCCAGGAATTGAACCAGCAGTCGTCGACTTCTGGAGCGATTGTCGAATTCCAGGAAGACGATCTGTTGCCAGGTACCCAACACCAGTTTTCCGTCTACTACCGGAACCGTCAGGGAAGGTCCCAACAGGGTGGCGCGCAGGTGAGAGTGCCCGTTGCCGTCGCCCCAGGTCTTGTTGTGCTGATAATCCAGCTCTTCGGGGATCAGCTTTTGCATGAGTTCAGGGAAATCGCTTTGCAGACCCGGTTCGTATTCAATTGTGGAGAGGGCCCCAGTGGAGCCGATGACAAAGATCAGAACCATGCCCTCGCACATTCCGCTCTGGTCCAGCGCTTCCTCTACACGGGTCGTGATGTCCACCATGCGGTGATGCGTATCGGTCTGAAATTGAATCTGGATATGTTTCACCATGTCCGAATTATAAGCCGGGTTGTACGGGTTTACAACAATCATTACCCGGTGCTAGAATGTGCGGATGGATTTGGCAGATATCCAGGCCCCCATTCGCGCCCAATTGACATCCATTCACCGGATCATCGAAAACAAATTCATCGATCCCGTGCCAACGGTTCAGCGGATCCTGAAAGAATTCCCGGTATACCAGGGCAAACTCATTCGTCCCACGCTCATGTTCCTGCTGGCCGGGGTCAGAGGCTGCACCGATCCCCAATTGCCTCGTATCGCCGCGGAGATGGAGATGCTGCACCTGTCCAGCCTGATTCACGATGATGTGATGGACCACTCCACCATGCGGCGGGGACGCCGTTCCCTGAACATGGACGAGGGCAACCAGATGTCGATTTTATGGGGGGATTACCTTTTTGTCAACGCTTTCCGCGGTCTTAACGCCACCGGGCGCATTGTGGCCGTAGGCGTGGCCATGGATGTGGCCGCCCGCATGATTGAGGGCCAGATGCTGGAGTTGGATCACCAGCATGACCTGGATACGAGTCTTGATGCGTACACGGAGATCATCTCCATGAAGACCGGTTCACTGTTTGCCGGTATCGCCCGAATCGCCGCCTCTTTAGAGGCTCCGCTCCCCGCGGATGCCGAGGCGTATGCCGATTTTGGAAACTCCCTGGGGATGCTGTTCCAGATCCGGGACGATCTGATCGACATTATTTCACCGGAATCAGGAAAGGACCGCTACCGGGACCTGCAGGAAGGGAAAATTACTTTGCCGGTGATCCTCCTGTTGCGAAAGCAGGGAAGGCAGGTGCGGAAACTGCTCCGGGAGCGGAATTATGCCGCTATCGGAGATCTAATGCGCCGTTCGGGAGTGCATCGAGAAGTAGAAAACCGGATTGAATTTTTGTCCACGAGTTGCCGTAATTTCATTAGTCAATTTCCTGCTTCTCCTTTCCGCGAGTCCCTGCTGGGCATGGTCGCCTTTATGGGAGTGCGCAATTATTGACATGAACGATCTGAATTTTTTGCACAAAAACTCCCGTACTGCCGAACAGCGTGAAATCGAAATCAAACTGGCGCTGGAAAACATCGCGAACCTGCGCCGGGATTTGTGTTCCCGGGGTTTTCGGATCGTGGCTCCCCGTTTCCATGAATTAAACCTCGTATTCGACACTCCCGGCAGGGATTTGGCGCGACAAGGGCGACTGTTGCGTTTGCGTCATGCAGGCGACCACAGCGTCCTGACCGCCAAGTCCCCGGTTACAACTGATCGTGACCACGCGGGGTACAAAGTGAGGAGCGAAATTGAAGTCCGGGTGTCCGATTTTTCTCTCACCCGGTCTATTTTGGAAAACAGCGGATTCGGGGTTGTTTTTTCTTATGAGAAATACCGAGAGATCCTGGAAAACGCCGGCATTCATGTCATGTTGGACGAAACCCCGGTAGGGAATTTCATGGAAATTGAAGGGGATCCTCCCGCCATAGATCGCCTGGCAGCTGAGTTGGGGTTCAGGAAAAACAACTATATTACCGCCAACTACAGATCCCTGTTCCATGCCGGTGGTGGAACGGGGGACATGCTTTTCCCCGACTCGCCCCATGAGTCCGGCCGGGATTGATGCCTTTATCCTGGCCGCCGGCCGGGGAATGCGCGCCAGGCCGTTGAGCCTGGTGCGTCCCAAACCCCTTTTTCCCCTTGGCAATGTTCCCCTGATTCGACTTCTGGCCGACCAGTTGGTGCAGTGGGGGGTCAACCGCACTTTTGTCAATCTTTATTACCGGGGAAATGAGATCCGCCACCATTTGCGAGACGTGGATCGGATCAAATTCGTAGAGGAAAATTCACTGAGCGGCAGCCGCATCCTGGCAAGCCCCCGGGGCGGGGTTTGCAGTCCCATGCTGGTGGTGAACGGCGATGTGTTCATGCAGATTCCCCTGGACGAAATGTGGCGGGAATACAAACGTTTTTCTCTTGATGGTGTTCTTCTGGTACGGCCGCGCACATCGGCGTCTTACTCTGCCGTGGACGCAAAATCCGGCTGGTATCGGGGTATCCGCCCCGACCTACGCGAAGGGGACCGCATGTATTGCGGAGTCGGCCTTTTTTCGCAAAAATTTCTTGCTTCCATCCGGCATGGCAGTTTTTTCCATTCTCTGGACGGCTCCGCTTTCCGGGTACGGCTTTTGGAATACGGGGGAATCTGGCTGGATCTGGGGACGCCGGCTCTCTACCACCGCGCCCAGTTTGATTACCTGGAATATGCCGGCCTTGCGGAATCTGCCGCGTGGTCCGGGCGTAGCCGCATAGAGAAAGCAGCCGACCTAGAGCGGTGCATCATTTGGGACGACGTCGAAATCGGCGCCCATACTCACCTGGTGCAGACCATAGTCACTGATGGTGTACGGCTGGCCGGGACCGTTGCGCGCCGCCGTGTCATCACGCGCGATACGAATGTTCCGTTGTGACCGGCGGCAGAACTTTTCGCTCGCCCATTCGTATTTAGCTGTGAAACGGAAAGGAGGAGGTCCGGAATGAGCGCATTCAAATCGGTGTTGATGTTTTTGCTGATTATCGGCATACAGGCAGGAATATGGGCGCAAGAGCGGGAAAAGGAACTCACCCTTCAAGATGCCATTGTCACGGCTCTGGATAACAACCTGGACCTGAAGATCGAGATCCAGACCCGGGATTACTTCTGGGAGTCACTGCGATCGAATCAAGCCATTTTTGTACCCAACCTGAACATTGAGTATCAACGACGCGAGACGAACCGTCCTTCCAGTGGAATCCTCAGTGGCGCGGATGTAGAGAAACAGGGCAATGATACCTTGAATGTCGGTCTGTCTCAGCAGATTGCCCTGGGGGGCACTTTAAACGTCAGTTTACAGAATTCCCGTTCCACCAGCAACAGCGCTTTTACCACCATCAATCCCGCTCTCTACTCAACCCTGACGCTGTCGATCAGCCAGCCCCTGTTGAAAAATTTCGGAACCCTGGCCACCAAGAAAGACATCTATATCGCTGCCAACGAGTACCGCAAAAACGATCTCAGTCTGAAACAGGCGATGATCGACCTCGTTTACCAGGTGGAGGAAGCGTATTGGAACCTGGTCTATGCCCACCAGAATCTGGATGCAAAAAAACAGTCGTTGCTACGCGCCCGGGACCTGTTGCGCCAGAACGAGAAAAAGGTGCGCGTGGGCGCAGCCGCGAGGATCGACATCCTTGAAGCCAAGGCGGAAGTCGCTTCTTATGAAAGTCAATTGCTGGAAGCGGAGAAAAACATCCTCACCGCCGAGGAACAGTTAAAGAAAATCCTCAACATCAGCCAGTCCGCTGAGGTCATCATGCCCACCGACTCTCCGGAGGTCCGCTCTATGGCCTTGGATTTCAACGCTTTTCTTCAGGAGGCGATGGACAGTCGTCCCGACATTCTTCAGGCCAGGATTGAACTGGAAAGCCACAACATCAGGGTAAAGTACGCCCGCAACCAGATGCTTCCCGACTTGCAGCTGACCGCTTCTTACTACACCACCGGCCGTGGCGGTGACCAGCTGATTTTTGATCCGGATTCATCTCCTTTTGATTTGAACCGCCCCGTGATCGGCGTAATCAGCAAGGATGTGATAGATGCCTTGGAAGAAGTCGTCTCCAACCTGTATCGCAACTACTCAATCGGAATCAAGCTTTCCGTTCCCCTGGGTCAGGCACAAGAGAAAGCGCGCCTGGCCCAGGCTCGTATCGATATGAAGCGGGCCCTTTTGAATCTCCAGAGAGTTGAGAACACGATTTTTTCTGATTTAAAACAAGCTTTGAAAGAACTGGAAGCCAATCGCAAGCTGGTGGAATCCAATCAGATCGCCCTGGAGCTGCAGGCACAGAAACTCAAGGCCGAAGAAAAAAAGCTGTCCGTGGGCATGTCGACAAACTACCAGGTGCTCAATTATCAGCGCGATTACGCCAATGCCCAGGCCGGCGCCCTGCAATCCACCATCAACTTCAATCTGACCCTGGCCCGAATCAATCGCATTATCGCCCGCAACCTGGAAGAATACGGCATCCATTTTAATGATTTTCAGCGGGATTAGTTTCGCGGTCTTGCCTCAGAGGGTGTTTCTGCTAGAATAGGAAAATGCAACGTGTCGCCGCCTTCTGTTCCCTGATCCTGTTGAGTTTGACGGCTCCATCAGCCGAGAATCTGATTGGGGCCCGGCAGCGCATGGTTCAGGAGCAGATTCTGGCCAAGGGGATTGTGGACTCCCGCATTCTGAATGCCTTTAACCGCGTGGCCCGACATCTTTTCGTGGATCCCGAACTGCGCCACCATGCTTATGCAGATGTGGAAGTGCCCATTGATGAAGGTCAGACCGTCAACCGTCCGTACACCGTAGCCATAATGACGGCAATTATCGCACCGGGCTTTGACAAGAAAGTGCTGGAAATCGGGACCGGATCGGGATACCAGGCCGCGATCCTGGCGGAACTGGTCAAGCGCGTCTATACCATCGATATATACGGGAGTCTTACCGCCAAGGCCCGCAGCCGGATTCGCTCAATGGGGTACGACAACGTCTCTTTCAAGACGGGGGACGGTTACCTGGGCTGGGAGGAGCATGCCCCCTATGACGGTATCATCGTCACCTGTTCCCCGGATCACATCCCCGAGCCGCTGATCCGGCAACTGGCCGTGGGTGGGAGGATGGTGATTCCCGTCAGCTTTTCCAGTCAGGTCCAGGAACTCATCCTGGTCGAGAAAGAGGCGGACGGCCGCCTGAAACGCACCAATCTGATCCCCGTTCAGTTCGTTCCCATGATTCAACGCCGCCATGTCGACTGAATGGCTGGAGAAAATGAACCCGCGGCAGCGGGAGGCTGTTCTCTACTTTGATTCACCCCTGATGGTGGTTGCGGGTGCGGGCTCAGGCAAAACGCGCGTCATTACCCACAAGATCGCTTACCTGGTAAAAGAGAAAGGGCTGAATCCCGGTAACGTTCTCGGGGTTACTTTCACCAACAAGGCGGCAGCGGAGATGAAAACCCGGATTGAGCAGTTGACCGGAATCGATGCCCGCCGTTTCATGATATCCACCTTTCACGCGCTGGGGCTGAGAATGTTGCGTGAAAGCGGTAAAGAAAAGGGATTCGCACCGGAATGGTCGGTTATCGATGATAACGAGCAGCGACGCATCATGGACCGCCTGGCCCGGGAGTATTTGCCGGGTTTGACCCGGGACCAACGGGATCAGTTACGTCGACGGATCAACCTGGCCAAGATGAATTCCCTGTATCCCAACAATCCGGATTTGCTGGAGGCACGCGGTTTTTCCAACCAGGAGGTTGGATTTTTCCGGCGTTACCACGATTGTCAGGTCCGCGAACAGGTCTGGGATTTTGAAGACCTGGTCTCTCTTCCCGTTAAGATGTTGCAGAGCGACCCGCAACTCCTGCGCTTTTATGGCGACCGGTTCCAATACGTTGTGGTGGATGAGTTCCAGGACACCAATCCCAATCAGTACGAAATGATCCGCCTTTTGTCCGGACGCCGCCATGGTGTTACCGTGGTGGGCGACGATGATCAGGCCATCTACTCCTGGCGCGGCGCCAGCGTTCGTTTCCTGACTGATTTCGAGCGCGATTTTCCCAACACCCGGGTGATCAAGCTGGAACAGAATTACCGCTCCACCAAGCCCATCCTGGATTTTGCCAACCATATTATCGGTATGAACCGGGAACGGAAAAGAAAGTCGATGTGGACCGAACGCGAGCAAGGGCCTCCGGTGTGCGTACTGCACTCCGTTTCCAAGCAGGACGAGGCGCGCAAGATCGCGGATTTAGTCTCTTTGTGGAAAAAAACTTTCCCGGAACGCTTGCCTGTAGCCATTCTTTATCGAATCAATTCCCAATCCCTGGCTTTGGAAACCGCGTTTGCCCGGGGGCGGGTTTCTTTTCGCATTATCAAGGGGCAGCGGTTTTTTGATCGCAAAGAAGTTCGAGATGCCATGGCGGTATTGCGGCTGGCCCTAAACAAATCGGACAACCTGGCCTTTCGGCGCCTGGCCGACAGCCTTCCCCTGGGGATCGGTCCCCGCACATTGGACCAATTGGAAAGAGAATCCCAACACTCCGGCCAACCCCTGCTGGCCACCTTGTTTCGCATGATGCCTCAGAAAGCCCGGTCCAAGCCGTTTCTGCTTCACCTGGAGCAACTTTCAGCCGATCCGCCCCGGTCCGGATACGCCGACGTGCTGCGTTCTTTGTTGAAGCTTTCCGGTTATCGAAAGATTCTGCGGCAACGGGAAGAGGAAGAACGCTTACTGAATCTGGACGAGTTGGAGGAGTTTGTGCGCAATTGGGAAGAAAACGAGACCAACCCCCAAATCACCGACTTGCTGGATCGTATCAATGTGGATGCGTTTGACAAGGATCACAACCATTCCGTTGATGCTTTTCTCTTAACCATGCACAATGCCAAAGGTTTGGAATTCAAGACCGTGATTGCGGCGGGTGTCAATGCCACTTACTTACCGTTTTTTCTGCGCAAGGGCCTGCATGAGTGGGAAGAGGAACGCAGGCTCTTCTACGTAGCCTCTACCCGGGCCATTCATCACTTGATCGTGTCAACCGGTTCAGAGCGCTTGTCTCCTTTCCTCAGTTCGCTGCCCGCCCGCCTCTACCGCTTTGCGCACTCCCCGGAGGAAATCAGCGCCGGCCGGGACCCGCTTCCGGTTAGAGAAGCTTCCGGAGAAGAGGTCGTGCACCCGATATTCGGACAAGGACGGATTGAAAAGCGCATTGACACCCATCGCTTGCTGGTGGATTTTGCCGAGCGGGGAAGAAAAGTGATCGACACGTCGATCGTGCCGTTAAACCCGACCTGAGATTTTGTCTCTTTATTTCATTGTGTTTTTGGCGTATAATACCAACTCCATGAACGCATCTGAGATCATTCAGCGGGAAAAGTTGGATAACATCCTGAATCCCAAAAAATCCAACCGCTGCTTTAAGATCACCATCCGTTTCCAGAAGCAATTGACGCGGAATTTCGAGCGGGCGCTTGAACTGGCCAGGCGGAACCCCCATTTCATGGAAGAAGGCGAAGGTGATTTCTACAGGGTCTACGCCGGTTTTTCGCCGGACCGCGTGGATGAACTTTATGAGTTGTTTGAGCTGGTCAAGGGAGCCGAGACCACGGTGATCTTTCTGAACAACAAACGAATTCCCTATATTCAGGACTTATGGATGTTTTTGATGTGGTTTTACCGCGTCTGATAGGGCTGGAATTGAGTGGAACAACACATTTTGGCTTGACTTTTGCCAAGGGTTTATTTATATAGAAGACTTGGAGGAGGCTCTTATGAGAAAAACGTCGATACTGCTCTTAATCGGCATGTTCGCTGCATTACTTGTGCTCTCATTCTCGTTTACCGGCTGCGAGAATCTCAAGCTGGACAACTTGAAGGCCAACGACCACCTCAATAAAGGCAACAAATACTACCGGGATGAGAAGTTCGCCAAGGCGGTAAAGGAATATGAGCAGGCCCTGGAATTAAACCCCAAGTTGGAATTGATTTACTTTCACGTGGGCACGGCGTACGCCAGCCTGTATCGTCCCGGCCGCGGCACGGACCGCAATGAGGAGTACGCACAGGAAGCTGTGGAATACCTGCAGAAAGCCCTGGAAAACGATCCGGAAAATGAACAGATCTACCTGGCTCTCGGCGACATCTTCGACAAGATGGAAAACGCCGAAGAAGCAGAGAAGTACTATTTGCGGATCCTGGAAAACGAACCGGATAATCCCAAATCCTACTACATTCTGGCCGACTTTTACTCTAAGTACGATCAAGAAGACAAGTCCGGGGAGATGTTCAAAAAACGCATAGCTCTCGATCCGAAAGATCCGGAAGGTTATCTGTACTACGCCAATTACCTGCAGAACAAGCGCAAATGGTATGAAGCCATGGACGCTTTTGAATCCATGATCATTGCCATGACGGCCCCGGAAATCCAGATGGAACGCCTGGAAATCCAAGAACTTGAACGGAAGGTGTCGGATATTGAAAAGATCGAAGAATACCTTGACAAGCATGTACGCAAGAACCGTACGATTTCCGCAGATGCGCGCAAGCAGATGATCGAGGAAAAAGAACAGCAGATCCGTGAAATCGGCGACAAAGAAGCCTTGGAAAAAGCGTTGGCCGAAAAACGCGAAGCGGTCAATGCCAAGCTGGAGGGCTTAAAAGAGATCCAGGATCAGATGCCCGGGGAAAAAAAGACCAAGCTTTCTGAAGCCTATTATTCTCTTGGCGTGGTATGCTGGTTCAAGAGTTTCCAGACACCCATCGACATGATGAGCGCCCAGGAGCGGCGCAACGTGTTGGATCGCGGTTTCCAGGCCCTGGAGCGGTCGGTGGAACTCAACCCCACTTACGCGGAACCCTGGGCGTACAGCAACCTGCTGTGGCGTGAAATGATCAAGGTGGAACCGCTGAAACGCGAGGAATTCACGGCCAAGGCACAGGAAGATGTAGAAAAATTCCAGAGATTGAGACAACGCCAGCTGGCCATGGAAGAAAAGATGAAAAAATTGGAACAACTGGGCGGCTGACCTGAAAAAGAGATACTCAAGATTCGATAAGCCCCGCGGTGCCCCCAGCCGCGGGGTTTTTTTTGCCCCGATCCCGGCGGATTAGCATTCCCGGACCTGCGGTACAACATGGCGATGAAGATCAATACCAAGTTGCGTTACGGTCTGCGCATGTTGCTTGCCCTGGCGGAAGAACCGGGTAAAGTGCGCAGCACCGCGGAACTTGGTGAGGCCATGAAAGTATCACCGAAATACCTGCGCAAACTGGCGGGTCCAATGGAAAAGGCCGGGCTGATTGACAGCGTGCAGGGGATTTACGGGGGTTACCGGCTGCAGATGTCTCCGGACCTGATTTCGATCCAAAAGCTTTTTTCCGCGTTTAACGAAAAAATCCGTTTGTCTGACTGCGTCAACGGGGACACTTGCCCGCTTTTTGACACCTGCTATGCTCGGCCGTTGTGGGACTACCTGGTGGACCTGATCGAGTACCGCTTTGCCTCAATCACCTTGACCGATATCATCCGGCATACCTTCGACCGTTCATTATCGTGCGAAAACGTTCAGCCCCTACGGCGGATGTAGTTCAACAGCGTTCGTGGTATCTGGGCTGCAATTTCGTTTAGAACCGCAACGATTTCGCGCACTTTTTCAAATAATTCGGGATTTCCCGCCCAGCTGGTCAGGAGCCTGTTCTGAAAATCCGGGCCGCCGGAGTTAAAGGTTTTGTTCAGCAATACGGCTGTAACCAACAGGTCGTCAATCAGGCCGGCGCAGGGGATCACATCGGGAATGAAATCCAGCGGCATGATCACGTAGGCCATGGCAATCAGCAGCCGTCCCTTAACTGCCGGGGGCACGGCCCGGTCCATGAGCAAGCGGATGGTCAGATGCACCAGGTCGGGAAAAACCAGCAGGTATTGCAGAAACCGGTCGCTCCAGCCGCCGGTACGTCGGCAGAGTTGCCTGGAGGCCGCCCATTCAGTGATGCGCTGCCTTACCCGGCGGTAAGCGTCTTCGTATATTTTGGAGCGGGCTTCAATGGTGTGGTTCATGTTTCATTCTCCATTCCGCGGATCCAAGCAATGGAATCCGATTCTACTGACTAATATAGGATTCTCTGCGTGTGATGTCAACGTTCATGTCAAGAGGAAAACAGGGGAATTTGGACTGAACACCCGTTATTGTTGACAATATTTTTCCCCTGTGGTAAAGCGAGACCAGGAGTGCGCATGAACAAACGAGAGATTTCGGAACTCATGGCCCGCCGGTTGGACATCAAGAAATTTGAGTCCTATCAATTCATCGATTTCATGATTCAGGTAGTGGTGGAGCAACTGAAAAGCGGACGCAAAGTACTGATCTCAAATTTCGGCACGTTCAAGATCATCCGTCGAGACAACAAGCGGGTCATCAATCCCAATACTCAGAATCCCATGATTATCCCGTCCAAAAAGATCGTTAAGTTTATTCCATCAAAAAACCTGAAACAATCTATAGCGAAAAAGTAGATGAAACAAAAACACTCCTTTCAGATCCAGCGGGTTCTCTGGGCCACTGATTTCTCGAATGAGAGCATGTCCTGCTTATCCTGGATGCGATGGGTGCAAAACCGGATCCAACCCGAAGCCCATGCTCTCTACGTCTTGCCGCGCTTTTCTGACTGGGTTTACGAAGCTGCTTTCTTTTCCCTGGAAGACTTGCGCCTGGAGATTGAGTCCACCCGGGAAAAATCCGTTTCCAAATTGGCTGAGATCGCCAAGCACAAAGGATTGGACTTCGTCGCGGCCGTTCGAGAAGGAATCGCCAGTGAAGAGATCTCCAACTATGCCCAAGAGCATTCCATCGACATGATCTTTGCCGGACGTCGGGGTTTATCGGAGATCGAACAGATCCTGGTTGGATCCACGACGGCGCGGTTGGTGCGAAACTCACACGCCCCTGTGTTCGTGGTGCCAAAAGAAAAGCGCAAAGCCGCCATCAAGCGCATCCTGGCTCCGGTGGATCTGAACGAGTTGTCTATGCGGGAGTTGTGTTATGCCATTGCCCTGGCACGGCAACTTCGCTCTGAATTGCTCGTGACCCACGTGGCGGAATTCTACAACTACAAGGTTCCCGCACTGAAACACCATCAGTTGATGGAACGCATCAACCGGCGCATTGCCGATGTCGCCGCCGATATGGACTACGAAGTGCAAAACATCATTCATGAGACCGGGGAACCGGCACACAAGATCATTGAAGTGGCCGCCGATCAGGACATAGATGTGATCGTTATGGCAACCAGCCAGCGCAGGGGCCTGGAAAAGTTCCTGATGGGAAGCGTGACTCAGAAAGTGTTGCTGGCCACTTCGATCCCCCTGATCGTTCTTCCGCCGAACGGTGATTCAGCCGCTGAATGATTTCCGGCTGCACACCATCGCGGCCCATCTTTTCTGCTGGCATCATGCTGCGGCCCGCCGGCGCATGTTGCGGCGCAATCTGGGTTTGCGGGATCTTTTGCGTATGGATCGCGCCGATGTCCGCTCCCTGGGATTTCCTTTCGACGCACTGGAAGGATTCCCGCAAAAATACCTGGCGGCCGCGCACGAGGAAATCGCAAAGTGCCGACAACTGCGAACGGCATTGATATTGCGCGATGATCCGGCTTATCCGCCATTGTTAAAGGAAATCTACGACCCGCCGGAAATTCTCTACGTACGTGGAGATGCGCGCCATCTCCAGGGCATGCAGTTGGCTGTGGTGGGATCACGCAAGGCGGACGCCTACGGCAGGCGCATGGTTAACCGTTTGATTCCTCCCGCCTCTATGGCTGGAATAACGGTGGTTTCCGGTATGGCTTACGGCATCGACACCCTGGCTCATCGGGTTGCCCTTGACGGCGGTCACCCAACCGTGGGAGTCAACGCCTGTGGCATGGATCACCTTTATCCGGCGGGCAATCGCAGCCTTCATGACCGCATCCAGAAAAATGGATGCATTATCTGCGAGGCCCCTTTGGGAACTCCGCCTCAGCCGTTTCTTTTCCCTGTACGCAATCGCATCATTTCCGGGTTGTGCCGGGCGGTGATGGTGGTGCAGGGAACATTGCGCAGTGGCTCGCTGATCACCGCGCGCATGGCCCTGGACCAGAACCGTGAGTTGCTGGCTGTCCCGGGTCCGGCCGATTCGCCTCTTAGTTCGGGTCCGCATCAATTGATCCAGCAAGGCGCCAAACTGGTTCAGCAACCGCAAGACATACTTGAAGAGTACGGTTTGAGTGCGGATGCGGGCCAACGGTCGCTTGCCGGTCTCTCTTCCCGGGAACGTCGCGTGCTTGACTTGATGAGCACGGATGGGGTAAAACATATTGACGATTTCGTGGAAACATTGAACCTTCCCGTTCCGGTAGTGGTTTCCCTGCTGCTTGAATTGACAATGAAGGGGTTTATCCGCGAGGAAGGAGACGGATACCGCAAGCAGTCATGACAAAGAAAACCTTGATTATTGTTGAGTCACCCGCCAAGTCATCAACGATATCCCGCTATCTCGGCAAGGATTACCTGGTCAGCTCATCCATGGGCCACGTTCGCGACTTGAATCCCCATATCCTCAGCATTGATGTGCAGAACAATTTCAAGCCGCACTATGAAGAATTGAAGGATAAAAAGAAGGTCATCGGGGATCTGAAGGCACTGGCCAGACGCTGCGAACGAATTTTCCTGGCTCCGGACCCGGATCGTGAGGGCGAAGCCATTGCCTATCATTTAAAGGAGATTCTCAGGCCCTCCAATGAGCGGATATTCCGCATTCTGTTTCACGAGATCACGCGCCAGGCGGTATCGGAGGCGGTGCAATGTCCCGTGGATATCGATCAGGATAAGGTGAACGCGCAGCAGATGCGGCGTGTGCTGGACCGCCTGGCCGGATACAAGATCAGTCCCGTGCTGCAGCGAAAGATCGGCGGTCCCCTTTCCGCGGGCAGGGTGCAATCGATCGCACTCAAACTCATCGTGGAGCGGGAAAAAGAGGTTCAGGCTTTCATCGAGAAAGAGTACTGGACGATTGGCGCGGAGTTGGAAGGCAGCGCCCCACCGGCATTTCACGCGCGCCTGGAGAAGCACAACGGCAAAAAGCTTTTGATTCCGGATGAAAAGGCCGCCCGGCACATACTGGATGAGTTGTCGCGAAACCCCTATATTTTGAAAGCGGTTCGCAAGCGGGTTCGCCGCCCCAAGCCGCTTCCACCCCTGATCACTTCCACGCTTCAGCAGGAAGCTTTTAAAAAACATCGTTTTCCCGTCAGCAAGACCATGAAAGTGGCCCAATCGCTTTACGAAGGCGTGAACCTTGAAGGAGGAGAACAAACCGGCCTGATCACTTACATGCGTACGGATTCGTTCCGCATTTCCACTTCCGCCCGGGAAGCCGCCGCTGATTTCATCCGCTCAACCTGGGGAAAAGAGTACCTGCCCGACAAAGCCAATGTGTTCGGGCGCAAAGGCAAGATCCAGGATGCCCATGAAGCCATCCGTCCCAGTGTGCCACTCTACCACCCGCAAGACATCAAGGGCTTCTTAAGTGCGGATCAATTTAAAATCTACAGCCTGATCTGGGACCGCTTCATGGCCTCCCAGATGAAAGCCGCTCGCATCGATGTCACCACTTTCGACATCGCAAATGGTAACTATCTTTTTGCCGTAAAGGGCGAAGTAATCCGTTTTGATGGTCATTTAAAATGTTGGAATACCGACAGCGGTACGCCATTGCTGCCACCTTTAGAGGAAGGAGAGGTTCTGAATGCTCTGGCTGTTACCCCCAAACAGAATTTTACCAAGCCGCCGTCACGGTACACGGAGGCCAGCCTGGTCAAGATTCTTGAAGAGAAGGGGATCGGGCGCCCCTCCACCTATGCCAAGATCATCTCCACCCTGGGGAAGCGGGATTACATTGTTCGAGAAGAGCGACGTTTTGTCCCGACACAATTGGGGATCAAGGTGACGGAATACCTGGATAGACACTTTTCGGATATGATGCAGTATTCCTTTACTGCGGAGTTGGAAAAGCAACTGGACAAAGTATCCGAAGGTAAGTTGGACTGGGTGCAGGGAATTCAGCGTTTCTATCAACACCTGGAACAAAACCTCGACCAGGTCCGCAATACGGAAAAAGTGGACCTGAAAGTGGGCCGGGCTTGTCCCGAGTGTGGCAAAGACCTGGTAAAAAAGTATTCACGCAAAACCAACGGCTGGTTCGTCGGTTGCAATGGATATCCCCAGTGTACCTATACGGAGCGGTTGGACAAGGATACTCCCCGTCCCAAGGACGAACCTCTGGATCGTTCATGTCCCCAGTGCGGCAAACCCCTGGTTCGTCGTTATTCACCCAAGACGCGGCAACACTTTGTCGGCTGTACCGGGTACCCCGAGTGCCGCCATATCGAGACGGAAGAGCCGGAACTGGGAGAGTGTCCTGTGTGCGGGAAACCCTTGCGCAAAAGCTATTCCCGCAAAACCAGGCGCTACTTTGTCGGTTGCTCGGGATATCCGGAATGTACCTATATTCAGAAGTCACCTCCATCTGAAAAGACGGAATCAGGGGAGGATTCCGTTTGATCCCAACGGTTCAGGTGATCGGCGCCGGGCTTGCCGGCAGTGAAGCCGCGTTGCAAATGGCGGATCGGGGAATCCGGGTGAAACTGTACGAAATGCGACCGCAAACCGGCACCGAAATTCACGAAACGCCGTTTGCCGGTGAAATGGTTTGTTCCAATTCCCTGGGCTCAACGGAGCTTCACTCGGCTTCCGGTTTGTTGAAAGCGGAACTGGAGTTGCTGGGGAGTCGTTTCCTCCAAACCGCCGCCCAATTCCGCGTACCCGCAGGGAGTAGTTTTTCCGTGGATCGGCATCAATTGGCTGAAAACATGGAAAGCACATTGGCGGCCCATCCCGGCATTGAAATGATCCGCGAAGAAACGCGGGAGTTGCCTGAAACCGATGTTCCCGTGATTGTGGCTACCGGACCACTGACCAGCCCGGTGTTTGCCCGGCACCTCACGCGGTTTACCCAGCGCAGGCACCTTTTTTTTTACGATGCCACCAGCCCCATCATTCGTTCCGACAGCATCGATTTCTTCCGGGTTTTTCGCGGCACTCGTTACGATAAGGGCGAGGCCGATTTCCTTAATATTCCCCTGGCTGAGGGTAACTATCATGCTTTTGTTTCCGAGCTGGTCAAGGCGGAGACCGTAGAACTCCCCGATTTCGAGAAAGGGATTTTTTTCGAGGCCTGCCTGCCGGTAGAAGAGATCGCCCGCCGGGGACCCATGTCATTGGCATTCGGACCGATGAAGCCGGTAGGATTAAAGGATCCCCGCACCGGGCATATGCCCTTTGCCGCGATTCAGTTGCGCCGGGACAATATCCGTGAAACCCTTTACCAGATGGTGGGTTTCCAGACAAGGCTGAAGTGGAAAGAACAGAAGCGTATCTTCCGTACACTCCCCGGGTTGGAAGCGGCTGAATTTGAACGTTTCGGGCGCATGCACCGCAATACGTATATCAATGCGCCCCTGATCCTGGACGCGACAGGGCGTGCCCGCAGAAGGGATTCGTTGTTTTTCGCCGGTCAAATCAGCGGAGTGGAGGGATACGTGGAATCGATCTGCTCCGGCCTGCTGGCAGGGCGCCAGATGTCGCGTCATCTTACCGGGCGGCCTCTGGTACCGTTGCCCGGGGAAACCGCCTGCGGTGCCCTGCTGGATTACGTTTCATCCGCAGAGTGGAAGAATTTCCGGCCCACCAAGTTCTCTTTCGGTCTTCTGGCGCCCCTGGAATTGTCCCGGGAAAGCCGGAAACTCTCGAAACGAGAGCGCAAAGAACAACTGGCCCAACGGGCCCTGGAGACCCTGGACCAATGGATTCGTCGTCAAGAGTTCTAAACGACTACCTGGAATATCTGCGCGATATTCGCAATGTATCGCAACACACTCTGCGCGCATACGGGCAGGATATCCGCCAGTATCTCTCTTTCCTTAAAGAAAACCGGCTCAAAGCCGACCGGCAGTCGGCACGCGACTTCATTACCTGGGCTTACCTGCAAAGCGGCAACAAGACCACGGTGGCCCGCAAGATCTACGCGGTCAAATCTTTCTGTGATTTTCAGGTTCAGCGGGGCCGCATCAAGGACAATCCTTTTGATGGTATCCAGTCGCTCAAGATTGATCGCAAAATTCCCCAGATTCTTACCGAGGCGGAAGTGCTGGGTTTTCTCGACCGCCTGCCCGAAGACACTTTTATCCGGTTGCGCAACAAGACGATCTTTGAGTTGCTGTACGCTACGGGGCTGCGGGTATCTGAGTTAACGGGGCTGACTCATGACCATATTCGCGTCAATGAAGGTTTGATCCGGGTAATGGGAAAAGGAAGAAAGGAACGAATCGTTCCATTCAATGCCCATGCCGGCCGTTTGCTGACACGCTATATGGATGCTTGTCGTGCCCGTTTTTCTTCTCTGCCTGACAGAGTGTTTCTCAACGTCCGGGGAAGCGGCATTTCGGAACGGTCCATTGAGCGTATTCTGCAGGCCACTTTCCAAACATTGACGCAGAGTACCCGCAGGGTTTATCCCCACCTGTTCCGCCACAGTTTCGCCACCCACCTGCTGCAGAGAGGGGCGAACCTCAGGATTATCCAGGAACTTTTGGGCCACACGAATCTGGCCACAACGCAGAAGTACACCAGCCTGAATTATGGTGACCTCTTAAAGGTTTACCGCAAATACCATCCGCGATCGAAATGAAAAGAAAGTGGTTTTCCTGGTTGCTGCGGCTGACGGTCAGCGCTTTGCTGATCGGATATTTTGTTTTCAACCTGGCGGACAGATACGGTGGGCTTCACGGAGCCTGGCTCCAGTTTGTGCGCGTGTTTTCCATGGCCCGGCCGATCTGGTTGTTGGCCGCCTTGGGCCTTATGATGCTGGGCTATTCCCTTCTGACCCTACGCTGGAAAGTATTGCTTGCCGCACAGGACCACTATCCCCCATATAAACGTCTCTTTCGCTTTTATATCATGTCCACCTTTTTCAACAATTTTCTGCCCTCCACCATTGGCGGCGATGCCCTGAGAGTGGTGCAAAGCCGCAGGGATTCGTCCCGGGGTGCCATGTCGCTGATGGTGGTTTTGGTTGAACGGTTGAGCGGACTTGCCGCCCTGATGCTGATCGCGGCTGTTGGTATAGTGGTGGACGGCCCTTTGCGAACGTCGCGAAACCGGTTGATCTCCGTGGTGATTCTGGCATTGACGGCGCTGGCCGTGCTGTCGGTTGTGTTGGGCCACCCCCGTACGGCGTCTCGATGGCTTCCCCGTCTGCGCAGGCTGCTGCCGACCGGTATGGGTAGTCGTATCCAGGCCGCGGTTGAAAGCCTCTGGGCGTATTATCGCCGGCCGGCCAGCTTGGGAGCCTGCCTGGGAATCAGCCTGGTGTTCCAGTTCAACATGGTGGTTTATTACTGGGTGATTGCGCGCACCCTGAACCGTGTTCCCGATTTTGTTGATTTCGTGCTGAATGTTCCCATCATGGTGTTTTTGTTGATGGTTGTACCGGCCATTAACGGGTTGGGGGTTCGCACGGCTGGATTCAGAACCCTGATGCGATTTCCAGCCGCATTTGCCCTTGCGGCAGAGTTTGTGGATTTGGGTTTTCGCATTATGGTGGGTCTGCTTGGCGGCCTGGTGTTTGTTTTTTACCGCCGCTCAAATGAATAGAATCGATGGGTTTGGCCCTGTGGGGAACATGCATTATAATCGCGGTTGGATCGTGTCCATGACCAAGAGGCGTCCATGGTTGTTTGTTTTTTTGGTTGGTTGGGTCATGGCCGGTGGAATCCCGGCCCCCGGCGCCGCCCCGGACCTGCATAAAGAACTCGATTCCCTTCGCAAGCAGATCGGGCGTGTCAACGAGCGCTTGAATTCCCTGGATGCCGTCCGCCAACCCATCCTGGCCGAGTTGGCGCGGATCGACCTGAAAATTGAGCGTGAGCAGCTGGGGATTCAACGCATTCATTTGGGACAACGCCAATTGCAAGATCAGATCCGCGCCAACCAGGAACGCCGCGGTCTGTTGGAAACAGAGTTGGAACTCGAACGTATCCGGGTACGAAAGGTGGCACGGTACCTGTACAAGTTGGGGGGGCAATCTTATTTAAAACTGTTTTTGCGGGTCGAATCACTGGATCAGTTGTTTCACAACTATCACCTGTTCATGATCCTGATCCGCCACCATCTGGATCAGATCCACTCCGTGCGCAAGAAGACACAAAAGCTCGAGCAAGTGAACCGGGAACTGGATGGTCAGCAACAACAGTTAAGCCGCCGCGAACAGGCGCATCAGGAGGCCATCCAGCGACTGGATGCATTGCGTTCCCAGCAGAAAGAGGCGGTTTCCCGGGTGAATCGGGATCGCAGCACCTATCTGCGTTTACTCAATGAACTGCGTGCCCGGGCCGGGGAGCTCGAAGACCTGATCCATCGCGCCGGGACCGGAGACACGCTGACCCCCATGAGCCACCTGAACGCCTTGAAGGGCCGTCTGCCATGGCCGCTGACGGGGACGATCTCATCGCGCTTCGGGCGACAGCGCAGTACTCGGTTCAACACGTTTATCATGAACGACGGCATTGAAATCAAACCAAGCGGCAACCGCAGCATCAGGGCGGTTTATCCGGGGAAAGTGATTTTTGCCGATTATTTTAAAGGATACGGCAACCTGATCATTCTTCAGCATGCCAAGAACTTCCATTCACTCTACGGCCATTGCGCGCGATTCGCAAAAGGTCAGGGTGAGCGGGTAAAGTCGGGAGAGGTGATTGCCGTGGTAGGAGACAGTGGTTCTACTTCGGGGCCGTCCCTCTACTTTGCCATCCGCACGGACCTCAAGCCCAGTGACCCCCTCCAGTGGCTATCTTCCCGCTGATCGGCGGCTTGATGCCTCAGGTGCTTTGGGGTAAAATAGCGGATCGGTCCCATGCGAAGGTCTACACTGGTTTTTCTGGTCCTCTTGGCCACCGTGGTCGTTGTGCGCCTGTGGGTTTTGCATCCGCCGGCTGCGAATAAAGAGGATCCGGTTTCCGCACGCTCGCTTTACGCTGAAGTGTCCAGGTTGATTCAGGAGCACTATGTGGATGTGGTTGATCCAGAGAAAGCCTGGCCGGGAGCGTACGCAACCATGCTGCGAAGACTGGATTCCTTTGCTTCCTACATTCCGCCCGACCTGGTTCCGGCATCGAGATCCCGGAGGCAAGGCCGGGGTTTCTGGGCCGGAATCTGGATTCTCCCCACTGAGCGGGGTTTTCGTGTTTCCCGTGTCCTGCCCGGTTCCCCTGCGGCGCGATCCGCCGCGCAAGTGGGTGACATGATTGAAGGTATTGACGGCATAGGCCTGACGGGGCGAACTTTAGAGGAGGCTCAGCTTTTGCTGTACGCCACTGCCGAAAAGACGTTTCACCTGGCCGTAAATCGTGCCGACTCGCTCAACCCCGTAGAAATCGCTGTTTCCGCGATTCCCATGCTTTCAGACGTGGAATTTCACAATCTCGCCGGTTCCACTATACACCTGGATCTGCGGCGCCTGACCCCGGCAGCGGTAACAATGGTTTCGTCGCTTTTTCAGTCGCGTCCGGGGCGGAACTGGATCGTTGACCTGCGCAATTACCAGGATGGTGAACTGGGGGCTTGCCTGTCCCTTGCGGACCTCCTGCTGCCGCCTGTCGCAGGGCTGACCCTGCACACACGCAATGGCGCCCAACGCATCCGTGCCGGGAAACTCAGCGCTGCACAACCGCGCATGGCCGTGTTGATTGGTCCGGCAACCGTCATGTATGCGGAAATACTGGCACGATTTATGCGGTCGGCGGGCACAAAGCTGGTGGGAGAAAAAAGTGCAGGATTTAACGCTCATTTGCGCCGGATTGCCCTGCCGGATGGTGGTGAACTGGTGCATGTGGATGGATTTTTCTGCTGGGACGGCAAAAACATCCAGCACGAATCTCTGACTCCGAATGTCAGAACCTCGAAAGATGACGCGACCCTGGCCCGGGCGCAATCCATGTTACAGAGAGAACAATGAGCGCAAGAAAAATCCGCCGTAGAAAAAGCAATGTGTTGGCTTATTTTCTGCTGTTTGCCGCCCTGGCCCTGGGGATCGTTATCGTCCTGGAATACTTGGATCATCGCAACGGCAAGCCTACCTTCCTTTTGTCTCGCGTTCTGGGTCGGCCGCATGGCGGAAAAGCGGTTGATGCCGGTAAGCCGAAGGATTCGTTTCACCACAAGTTGATGCGACTCATGGATTCCCGGGATCCCAACTACAGCCTGGTTCAGGATTCCCGCGGGCGCTATCATGTCAAATGGAAACTGGGGGATGAAAAGCGCAAAAAAGTGGTGGACGAACTAGAGAAACTGGCGAAGGTTCACGGCCGCCACTGGAAAATTGAGGAAGTCCAGCACCTCAACGGGGAGCATCTTTACCTGTATTCCATCCACTCTGATGCAGGAGAAGCTTCCCACCTGATGCTCATTACCACGGGAGCCCCAGCTCCTGAGGCGGCACCGCTTCCGGATTCCGGCAAGCCCATCAAAGGACGCTTGGCAGTCATCATCGATGATATCGGCTTTAACGAATTGGGGTCCCTGGAGTTGAAGCGGTTGGGCGTTCCCGTCACGGCAGCCGTGATTCCCCACGCCCCCTACGCTTATGACGAAGCCCGCCAGCTCCATATGTACGGCATTGAACAGATCATTCACCTGCCCATGCAGGCCGCCAATCGCAACTTGGAACCCGATCCCGACCAGTTTGTTCTCAAAGGTGCGGATTTGACCACCATACGTCGTTTGATCCATCGCTCCCGCACCCTGGTGCCCTATGCCCGGGGGATCAACAATCATATGGGCTCACTGACTACCGGCGATCCCCAAACCATGAGTCGGGTATTGTCCGTATTGAAAGAAGAGGGACTGTTTTTCGTGGACTCCCGTACCTCCGTATCCACGGTGGCCTACAGCATGGCCAGGAAGATGAACGTGGCCGCGACGCAGCGGGATGTCTTTCTCGAAGACATCAACAACGATCAAGTCACCTATCATTACGCACGCAGTCAAGTGATAAAAGGGGCCAAGCTGGCCCGCAGCCGCGGATACGCCGTGGCTATCGGACATCCTTACCCCACCACGCTCAAAGCCATCCGGGATGCGGTCAACGAGGTTCGCGGCATGGGCGTACACTTTGTCCCGGTTTCCCGGTTGCTGGAGAAATAATGGAGTCAATCCGGATCGGGGAAACGAGTTGCATTGAGGAGGAAGCATGAGTAGCGAAAAAGACAAAAAACAAACCTTTGAATTTCAATCCGAAGTCCGGCAATTGCTGAATATCCTGGTTTACTCATTGTATCAGAACCCGGAAGTGTTTTTGCGGGAGCTCGTGTCCAACGCCGTGGATGCGTTAAACAAAGTTCAATTTCAGCTTCTGACCCACCCGGAGCTTGCCGATAAAGAGGAAGAGTTGGCCATTCACATTTCGGTGAACCAGGCTCAGAAAGCGTTGGTCATTGAAGATAACGGTATCGGCATGACCCGTGAGGAGTTGATTGAAAATCTTGGCACGATCGCCCATTCAGGCACAACCGAGTTTCTCAGGCATTTGTCTGACTCCGCGTCCGATCGTCAGGTCGATTTGATCGGCAAGTTCGGCGTGGGATTCTACTCCGCGTTCATGGTTGCCAAAGAGATTCATGTGACCACCCGAGGGTTGGCTGCCGATGCCAAAGCCTGGTTATGGAGTTCAAAGGGAGACTCGGCCTACTCCATCCGGGAAGCTGTGAAAAAGACCCGGGGCACGCGCATCGAGTTGCGCCTGAAAAAGGATGCCCTGGAATTTCTTGATCCCACGCGGATTCGCCGGGCGCTGCACAAGCATTCCCGCTTCGTCCCCTTTCCCATTTACCTGGAAAACAGAAAATTTGACAGTGCGGAAGCCATCTGGACCCAACCCAAGTCCAGTCTGACTGAGGAGCAGTACCGCGAGTTTTACTCGTTTCTGGATCATACACCGGAGAAACCGTTGACCTGGCTCCATCTTTCATCCGACGCCCCGGTTCAGTTCAACGCCCTGTTGTTTGTTCCCGGAATCTCGTTGGAGTCCATGGGGTTGGGTCCGACGGAGCCGGGCGTTGACCTCTATTCGCGCAAAGTGCTGATCAGCAAGGGCAATCGTGACATCCTGCCGGAGTATTTGCGTTTCCTGCGCGGTGTGGTCGACTCCGAGGAGATTCCCCTCAATATTTCACGCGAATCAATTCAGCACAATGCCCGAATCGACCGCATCCGTCAACATCTGGTCAAGAAGTTCATCTCCCACCTGGGCGACCTGCAACGCCGCGATCGTGATCTCTACCTAAAGGTATGGGATTTGTTTGGCCGGCATCTGCGTGAGGGCGTGGCCACGGATCCAAATCACAAAGATGCGTTGGCTCCGCTTCTGCTGTTTCATTCCACCTACGGCGATGGAGAGGAGTGGGTGGATTTGGAATCGTATGCGCAACGCATGAAACCCGATCAGAAAGAGATCTTTTTCATATCCGGTCCCGACATGAAATCTCTGCGCAAGAATCCCGCTCTGGAAGCTTTCCAGCGGCGAAAGATAGAGGTGCTGTTGCTGGTGGATCCCCTGGATGAGATCGTGTTGGATCATCTGCGCAAATTCAAGGAGCACCCTTTCAAATCCGCTGAAAGCGCGGATATATCCCTGGAGGCGAAAGACGACTCCGGCGCCGGTAAAGAAGATCCCGACCAGGCACGGGAATTTGCGGCTTTCCTGAAAAAGTTGTACGGGGATCGCGTGTCGGATGTCCGTGTGTCCAGCCGCCTCGTAGATCATCCCTGCATGCTGGTTCGTCCGGGAGACGGACCCTCGGCCCAGATGGAAAAAGTCATGCGCATGATGAACGAAGAGTACCGGTTCACGCAGCGTATTTTTGAGATCAATCCCGGGCATGCCCTGATCCGAGAGCTGGTGCGCATGCATAGCGAGTCACCCGACTCCGAGGAGTTGGCGGAGTTGTCCCGTCTTCTGCTGGACAATCAATTGCTGGCTGAAGGTATGGCGGACGGTATGGATGAGCTGGTGCCGCGTATCCAGGCGGTCATGCTGGCCGCGGCCCGCAAGCAATGAACGATCCTCTGGGCAGGGAACAGCGTTCCAGCGGCTTGTTGCTGCACATTACTTCTTTGCCCGGCCGTTTCGGTATCGGTACGCTGGGAAGGGAAGCGGAAGCATTTCTCGAGCAACTGGTCCGGGCCGGGCAGAGCGCCTGGCAGGTTCTTCCCCTGAATCCAACCTCGTCGGTATTCGGCTACTCGCCCTACGCATCCCCATCCGCCCTTGCCGGCAATCCGCTCCTGATCGACCTGGAGTCGATCCAGGCTGAATCCTGGTGTCCCGACTTGGAGTTATCCAGCCTGGAAGTGCCGGCTGCGGGCCGGGTCGATTTCGCTGCCGCGGAACGATGTGGTTGCCGCCTGGAAACGGCGTTCAGGGGCTTTTGTAAATCCGCTCCTCTGCGGGACCGGGACGCGTTCAATGAATTCAAAAAAAACCAGGCGGGCTGGCTGGACGATTACGCTTTGTTCACCTGTTTTTGCCGGCGCTTCCAAACAGGGCACTGGTTGGACTGGCCGGAAGAAATCCGCGTTCGGGATCCCCGGGCTCTCGCCGTCGCGCGTCGTGATCATGAGGCGGAAACGGAAACCGTGGTTTTTCGTCAATTCCTGTTTGAGCGGCAATGGCTGAAGCTGAAAGAGTCGGCTGAGCAGCATGGAGTTCGGCTCATCGGCGATATTCCCATCTACGTCAATCTGGACAGTGCCGATGCCTGGGCCCACCCGGAAATCTTTGACCTGGACCAACGCACGCGCAAGCCTGGAGCCGTTGCCGGCGTACCTCCCGATTATTTCAGCGCCACCGGCCAACTCTGGGGCAATCCGCTTTACAACTGGTTCAATGGTTCGAGTTTGAACCAGGCCGTGCTGCACTGGTGGGAGAACCGGATGCGGCGTATGCTGGAATGGTTTCACCTGGTCCGTCTGGATCACTTCCGCGCCTTTGCCAAGTATTGGGCGGTCCCCGCGGATTCGCGAACTGCTGAATGCGGGCAATGGCGGCCCGGCCCGGGCAGTGCTTTTTTTCAATCGATGCAGAAGCGGCTGGGGCCGCTACCGCTTATTGCCGAGGACCTGGGAGAGATTACGCCCGACGTGGAGGCCCTGCGGGATGAGCTTGAATTGCCGGGCATGAAGATCCTGCAGTTCGCCTTTGACGGGGATCCAGGTAACATCCACCTTCCCCACAATTACTCCTCTCCCTGTTGCGTGGTCTATCCGGGCACCCATGACAACAACACGGTGAACGGATGGTTCTACGGCCCGGAGCTCGATGACGCGTCGCGCAAACGGGTAATGGAGTACGTGGGTGCCGGGAATCCTCACGACATGCACTGGAATATCATCCGTCTGGCGCTGCAGTCGATCGCCCGCCTGGCCGTGATCCCGGTGCAAGACGTGTTGGGGTTCGGTGCGGATTGCCGCATGAACACCCCCGGCAGGGCAAGCGGCAACTGGGCCTGGCAGTTGAAACCACAAGACCTGAATCCAGGTGTTCTGGACTGGTTGGCTCACCTGACCCGCGTGTACGGTCGCGCCTGATTGGACAATCCACTCCGCCCGCAGTACAACCATGGCGGGAATTCCCGCGGGAGGTTACCATGCCTGATTTAAGAATTGTTGTGCTGATTTGCCTGTTGTTCGCCGCCGGTTTGTTCGCGGCGGACCGCATCACGGGACCGGAGTGGGCCACCCGCTCGGAAGTGGTAGCCCGGAACGGCATGGTGGCCACCAGCCATCCCCTGGCGGCCCGGATCGGGATCGATATCCTCAAGAAAGGCGGCACCGCGGTGGATGCCGCCATTGCCGTTGACGCGGCACTGGGTTTAATGGAACCCACGGGAAGTGGAGTCGGCGGCGACCTTTTCGCCCTGGTCTGGGACGCCGAATCCGGCAAGCTGTATGGATTGAACGCCAGCGGAGCGGCACCTTCCGGTCATAGCCTGCAGATGTTTCGTGAGCGTGGACTCGAACAGGTTCCCTATCGTGGTCCCCTGAGCTGGACTGTTCCCGGATGCGTGGCCGGCTGGTTTGCCCTGCATGAGCGTTTCGGCAAACTGCCTGTCAAAACCCTTCTTGAGCCCACAATCGCCTATGCCAGGGCGGGGTTCCCCCTGACCGAACTGATCGCCCACTATTGGGAATTGTCCGTGGCGGCATTCAAGGATTACCCTAATTTCCAACAACTCTATGCCCCGGACGGCAAAGCGCCCGCCAAAGGAGATGTTTTCCGCAACTCCCAATTGGCCGACACATTGGAGTTGATCGGGAAATCCGGTGCCGACGCCTTTTATCGCGGCGCCATCGCGCGGCGCATGGTGGATTATTCCAACCGCGTGGGCGGGTATTTCACCATGGAAGATCTGGCCGCCTGCACTCCCCGCTGGGAGGAACCGCTATCGGTGGATTACCGCGGCTACCGTGTCTGGGAGCTTCCCCCCAACGGGCAGGGGATCGCCGCGCTGCAGATGCTGGCAATGCTGAGTGAAATGGACGTGGCCGCCCTGGGTCACAACACCGCCGCGTACCTGCACGCCCTGGTGGAAATCAAGAAAATGGTTTATGAAGACCGGGCGAAGTTTTACGCGGATCCCGCTTTCGTGGACGTCCCGGTCCGGGAAATGATTTCGCGGGACTATGCCCTGCGCCGCCTCAAACTGTTTGATCCCCAAAGAGCAGCGCGTACCGTATCCGCGGGCAATCCCCGCCTGGAAACGGGAGACACCGTTTACCTAACCGTGGTGGATCGCCATCGCAATGTGGTCTCGTTAATCCAGAGCAACTACGGCGGGTTCGGTTCCGGAAACGTTCCCGACGGACTGGGATTCTGCATCCAGAACCGCGGCGCCCTGTTCTCCCTGGAAAGAGATCATGCCAACGTCGTGGCTCCGGGTAAGCGACCCTTTCATACCATCATCCCCGCCATGGTGACCAAAGGGGGAAAGCCTGTTTTCAGTTTCGGCGTGATGGGTGGGGCCATGCAGCCCCAGGGTCACGTGCAGATTCTGTGCAACATCATCGATTTCGACATGAACGTTCAGGCCGCCGGAGATGCCCCCCGCTTCCGTCACAGTGGCTCTTCCCAGCCCAACGGCGGCACCATGACCGATGGCGGCGTGGTGCACCTGGAGTCGGGCATTTCCTGGTCCGTGGTGCGGGAACTCATGGATCGGGGGCACCGCATCGTGCCCCGGCGCGGGGGGTACGGCGGTTACCAGGGCATCTGGATCGACCATGACCGCGGCGTGCTCCTGGGCGGATCGGAATCCCGCAAAGACGGCTGCGCCCTCGGCTATTAGCTTAAGCTTAAGAATAATCGCCTATTATACTCATTACAGAATACAAAGCGTGTCTGGACATGTGATTCAAGGATTTACGGCTTCGAGTTGAGCTGCGTGGCGGCCCAGGCGGTCACCCCCTTGTTCAGAATCTTGACGGCAAGCCCAATCCAATTTCCGTAGGCTTCATGATAGCCACGTCAGCTCCAGCGCATTGTTAGATGAGCTTCCCTCGTCTCTTTAGAGTGGCAGCGGCGGCAACAACGGCACAACAATCAACAGTATCAAATCTGTCAAGAAATGGGCAACGATGTTCAAGGTAAGGTTTCGTTTCCACATGTATAGCCCAGTAATATCAACCCTATCGGCAGAACGACACCTATGCTGTGCCCCCATCCCCATCCCGGCACATGCAAGATCGTGAACACGACCAGTCCCATTAGCGCGCCTACCCAAGTCTTTCCCGTCAAGCCTTTCATTCTCTCCGTCGGATACGCCCGATAGAGAATCTCCTCTGTAACCCCTGCTCTGAGTGCCAAAAGGATACGCAGCACGATTGACTGTTCAGCCAACTCATCCAAGCCTGCCATTGTGCTAACTGAACTCCCAATCACACGCCCCACTATGATCACCAAGATCGGTGCCAACACAAACAAAACCATGCTCAAGAGTAATGCCAACAGCCCCTCTTTCCAGGTCAGACCGTGAGCCCCTACCGAACTCCAGAGGCTGACGCTCCCAAAACACCACCACGGCTATTACACCAAAGGCCAATCCCCAAAAAACTACCTCGCCAGCTATCATAAAAGCTTGTGAGTTCAATAAGGGTTTCACCAACGGGGAGATGATGAACACCCATAGCAACGGTACAACCAAGGTTAATAGAAACCCCACAAGAACAGGGACCGATACCTTGGCTTTGGTTTGGTCAGGGGTTTTTGAAGTCATCACGCTCCTTTTCCAAGTTGCTTCTAAAAGCTCGCCTAACGACCAAGCTCATTGGCAGCTATGGAGCGCATCGGAATAGCCGTCCAATGCAGCGCCTTGTTAGGTCTCATGGTTCGATACCGATCAGCACAAGGGGAACCGCTGGAACGCCTCGGCCTTGACGAACAACGTTGTAAAACTCACCTTCATAGTAAGCAACTCCGGAACTCATCTGACTCTGAAGGGATTTCATTGGGAGGATTTCGATCCCAACGTCAATGCGATCACCCACATAGAAGGCGAGATGTTTGACGAAGAGATCGTACGCAACGAATGCATATTTGCCAAATTGAACCTCGACCGCCACGCGATCCTTGACAAAATCTGTCTGGTTGTAGCTGAAGATTGGTGTCTCGCCAGCAGTTTCTATTTCCCGCTTCTGCTCCTCCGCCGACATTGTAAGCGTCTTACGAATCAGTTTTTCGCTCTTGGTGACCCAGTAACTCACCCGGCTTTCGTCCCAAGATTTTTTCCGAAGCAGACGATTGAAAGCAGCGTTCATGTCAATAGGACTGAATAGGAGCTTTCCCTTCATTGCTTTTTCTTTGGAGACTTTGGTTCGGCACTTGTTGGCATCCACAGCAGCTATGACGGTTTGAATCTCTCGCTAAAGTGCCGGCTTGTGAACAAGAAGGAACTCAAGCCCGTTTAGATGGGAATAAGTCTCAGCGATCTTCATTGGCGTTCCTTTCCGTACTGCGATCTCTTTTCAAGCAACGTCATCTGTTCGGAATCCTTCTTATTCCAGGGTGCCACTGTAAGGCTGTTCCCATTTTCAACAGGGTCATAAACGGGCCTGTCCATGGGGCGAGTTCGCAATGTGCCTTCAATTTCCTGCCGGATACGGTCTCGTGCAAGATCGACGTATTTCGGGACGGTCTCCGCGCCCACACCTCGGCGTCCATGACGAATGGCAGCGACGACCGACGTGCCAGTTCCAAGGAATGGATCAAATACCCAATCTTTCTCGTTTGTAAGAGAGAGTACTAATCGTTCAATCAGTTCAACAGGATACTGGCAAGGGTGCTCGGTCTTCTCAACGTGGTTGCTTTTGACATTCGGAATCACCCACAAGTCCCCGGGATTCTTACCGAGTGGGTTACAAGAATACTGGCCAGCTTTCGGACCCTTGAAATACTTCTTTCCAGGGTATTTCTGGGGTATGCGCACGGGATCGAGATTGAAGATGTAATCATCCGACTTTGTGAACCAGATGATGGTTTCGTATCGGCCAGAGAATCGGCGGCTACAATGCAACCCGTGCTCAAAATGCCAGATAATACGATTCCTCATCCTAAGGCCAAGGTTAGAGAAAATCGGATACAGGGCAGTGTCCAAGGGTATGATGGCCCCCTTGTGAACATAATTACCGATCTGCCAGCAAATACTTCCTTTCGGGGATAAGGCCCGCACGCACTCGGTGATGATTTGCGTTTGCTGTTCGAGGTACACATCGAGATGGAGTTTCTTCTCATACTCTTTACCGATATTGTAGGGGGGCGAAGTCACAACGAGTTGGAGCGATTCATCAAGGATGTTCCTTAGCAGATCAAGACAGTCGCCAGGGTATACGACGACAGATTCCGATGGCGTGAACTCATCGGCGATATCTTGATTCTGATTGAACAGGGTCGGAGTTTTCGTCTTCATTCTTCCTCTCTCAATCAATCGTTCTTGTGAGACCTAGTCGATACTGAAAAAGTCATTTTATGATGATATATTGGATATATTGTGGTAAAATATGGGTGAATAATTTGCAAGGATATGGGTCATCCGGGTTCATTTCCTTGCAAAAAAAGAGGTAAAAATGAAGCCCAAACATTCTCCACAAAACAACCCCCAAAGTCATCTTTTTCGTCAGGAACTTTCGGATATGATCAATCACGATCACCCGTTGGTTAC